>JAEEGK010002380.1_pt1 | contig 47089 bp, 51 predicted proteins | sample 8958771 | NCBI WGS metagenome assembly JAEEGK01 (sample SAMN16246547, study PRJNA631951) | gut metagenome | biome: gut microbiome; feature: rumen; material: SC-attached | host: Bos | place: Iran: Karaj | collected 2018-10 | reverse complement strand
CTATCCAGAAGCTGAACACATCATTATCAAGCCTAAAGACACAGATGAGTGAGATAGACGAGAAAGATGTAGTGGCGCGTTCACAGTTACAGACACAGATAGATGATGCTAATAAGCTCATAGAAAAAAACTGGGGCAATATCGACACTGCCAATACAAACATCTCTGATATGAAGCAGGAGATAGATTCGCTTAAGAATGGGACAGCAGACAACGTTGAGAGTTTACAGGGGCAGATAACAAAGATAACAGCATCAATAAAGGAAATGGCGACTACGGAAAATACCCTGGATACTTTGCTTAAAGAGCTTAAGGGTACTGTGGGGGATAGAGAAGCACCAGCATCGGGAACGATAGCAGGAGACCTTGCTTCTACAAGAACAGCGCTTTCATTGCTCGAAGGAAGAGCCGAATCATTAGAGACAAAGACACAGAATATCAAGTCCGGAGTGCAGGTGCCATTCTCATTTGGAGTAAAGGATGGAGAGTATGGCTATTATGATGCCGATAACACCTTTGTGGATTTTAAGTCGCAGTCTGATATAGAGGGTGCCGTAGCGGATGCGACAGGGAATATGACAGGCACCGCAGGAAAAGACAGATATGTTGTAACAGCACAGGGAACATCTAATTATAAGACGGGGAATATAAAGAATGACTTTTTCATATCGCTCAATGGCTCAAAAGACCAGGACGGAAACTATGTTCTTAAAGCCAATGGAGAGAATGTACATACACTGTATAAGCAAGCGCAAGCAATAGGAAGAGAATACCGTGGAATCGGAGGGACATTAACATCATCAAAACTTAATGGCGATACAAGGCTGCCTATGTCCGATTACAAAGATACTACTGGTAAATATACATTTTCCCTTGGCTTTGAAGAACAGATAAACTTCCCAGCAGGGTACTATGATGCACCAATAAATGTAGTTAACGGCATTTGTCCAACGGGAACATTCAATGCGACGGCAAGAGCTGCAAATATCGACATGGGCGCGTCGTCATTCTACAGATATGTAAATACCAATAATGTTCCTAACAATAATTCCGGAACATATACTTTCCCATATGGAACTGGTGGAACAGTAGATCTTGGAGTAACTAACTCATATAGATATGTAAATGCAGGAAATGTATTTAATGCAGGAAAAGACTATATGTTTACTACTGAAAATACTTGGTTATCAATTAGTAGATCATCATGCTTAGCTATCAGCCCGTTGATAACGCACAAGTCTTATGATTATATCTATATTAAAGATTCGGTTACTCATGATGTACCTCTAAACTCTAATGACGTGATTCGTATATGGGTAAAAGTAGGAGATGCTGCTTGGGGAAACAAAGTGATAGAAGCACCAATCTCTTCAGGTAGACATTTGGCGGGCGGATGGTATCAATTTGGTGCAGCCGGAGGCATATCAATAGTGGAATTGGCAAATTATAACAATGTACCGAGAGACTATTTATATCACTTTTCAAATTAAGGAGCAGTGTCATGAACTATACAATTAAAGAAATAAAGTTTGGCGAGAATAGAACAGTGCATGTGCCTGTTTTTTCAGATCCTTCATCAGCAATACTGCAGGAGTTTCTTTCTTCGGAAGTTCAAAACTTTAAAAGTAATATTTTAGAAGTTATTGAGAAAGCAAAGAACAGTTCCGAGAAAATAGAATTCGCAGGTAATGTATGTATTCTTAGCATAGAAAAAGGAAGTGCTAAGATAGAATGTGCAATTGATGAGGCTGAAATAGGAGAGCCTGTTGAAATAGGATTAGTAGAATTGGAACAAGTCGTAAAATCGTGGATTAAAGACACTCAGAAATGATAGTAAAAGTGAGGCAAGTAATGATTATATGACCACCTAAGGAAATAATGAAATAAAGGTAGAATTGCGATTGCTAAGGAAGATATGTCTCAAGATTTAAAGGCGGAGAAAATAAAAGTATTTTTTAGGAGAGGATTATATTGGCAAAAAAGTAAGTGTGGAATATTTCGGGGCTTTTATATTTACCGGAAAATTTCATTACGTGGTGGAGGAAATAAGCTGAAAGAGCGCTCTTGATGATAAATAAACAACTTCAGAATTACTAAAAGGGAGTATTTTATGAGAATTACACAATCTCATAAAATACTCCCTTTTTTACATATTTATAAGTGGAACAGTAGATCCATGAGCTCTTTCTACAGAGTATGTTTGGTCGGATTTTAGTTTGGTGTTTTTTTCGACAGCATTTTTAGCATTCCGTTTGTTTGAGGTTACAGATGATTCTGCAGAATGTATAGTTGAATTATTTGTTTTTGAATCTGATATAGAGTGGAGTTCTGTTTTTTGCAGCATATCATCTTCGCTAGATTCTGAATTCTTTGGTTCCTCTAAAGATATATCTTCTGTAGATTCGTTAACTACATCATTGTAACACATTGCGTAGGCGTAGAACTTATCTGGAGAGAAGGTTATTGTAGAATCATCGGTGTCTTCGTCTTCAAAGGAGTAAACAGAGCCATTTTGGGATACGCATACCATTTTCCATTTTCTTCCAGTAGTGATTAGATCCTCAGGAATATTTAATCTTATCTTTAGTGGAGATTTTGTTTCATATATTGAAAGGGAGTTGTTTAAAGTAATGTTGAAGTAATCCGTAACAAGCCAGTCTTGTCCTTGTGCATTCTTGAATGCTGCATCGCAAAGGGGTCCCTGTTTATGATGCTTTATTTGAACTGAATAACCACCATTGCTTAGGATTTCGTAAACAACATGTTTGGCATCAGCTTTTTTATTATTAGCAATTGTGTTTTCAGGAGCTTTATCAGTCTTGTCTTTAAATTTTGCTGTTACGACAACATTTGAGTTCGCAAGGGTAAGTGTAGTAGTTTTTTGTGAGGCATCTCCAAGACGACCTCCTGTTGCAGACCAAGAGTCAAATTCCTTTCCGTCAATATTTGATGCAGTTATAGTAACTGTATCGCCGCCAAAAGCTTCATAACAATCTGATGTACCACCATATACTTTAATGCTATAAGAGGACTTTACTGTGTTAGATACGGTAACATTTTGTGCAGGCATTCTAAAAGAAACGGTTTGGCCTGTTTGGGGAATCTCGACTCCAGTAGCACTAGTTTTCCAGTTGGATACAGACTGACCGTCATTAAGAGTTGCAGAAACAGTGACATTATCACCGGCTTCATATAATCCGTACATGTTATCAAATTCAATGCCTGATCCGGTTACTCTAAAAAGAGTTATTGAGGAACTGGTCAAAGAATTTTCAAAAGAATTGGTGTCTCTTAGGATACAGTAAAAGGTTCCTGCTGCCGTAGGAGCATAAGATGAGCCTGTTGCGATTGTTGTGCCATCTTTGTACCAAGTATATGTTTCGGCCCCGGAAAGAGTACAAGATCCATCATACACAACTGAAAGCTTTCCTGTTGATTCGCTATAAATAATGCTGAGTTTTCCGCTAAGTGAATCAGCTGCAAGTACGCTTGCTGGATAAAGCCAAAAAGTTATTATGGCTACAATCAGTAACAATGGAGAAAAAAGATTAGAGTTTAGTTTTTTTGTTGTTAGTTTCATTTCATATCCTCCTTGGAAAAATAACACATTTTCTATTGAAATCTACTACGACATGATCTATATCACTATCATGATAAGGGAAGTGGAAAGTGAATATAGAATCATTTCCTGAGTGCACATAGCGAATTTCAACTTTACATACTGAACCGTCACATATAGCGTCGGCATCAATAATAGTACTTTTTTTAAGAGTGTCGCACATTTTATAAAAACCAACTTCGTCGCGGACCAGTTTTGAACCGTCTTTTCTTTCTACATATGCTGATATAGAAAAACTTTCTTTTATTTCTTCACTTTTTAGAGCTTTTAATAAAATAGGACGTAGTTTCTTTCTTAAGATAGATATTCCTATTAAAATAATAAGCATTGATAAGACTAGTCCAATTAGAAAAGTAATAATTATCTCTACTCTTTGAGCAGTAACAAACATAGTTACTCTTATGAACATTATTCTGACCATGTAAAGCCACAAAACGTAAGGTAATATGTTTAATAATAGTGATACAAATAGTCTAGGAATAAAAGAAGTAAGATTATCCTTGCTAATGTCCTTATTGAAGCTATCAATTGTTTCAAGGAATGTGTCGGTATCCATCTCTGGATATATAAATGATATTTCCATATATACCTCAATGCCTGTAATTATCCCATCTTCGATATTTTATGTGTGGAAACATGGATAGTTCAAGTGCATATAAAAAAATATTTGATTTATATTCTGATAAAAAATTCACAAAAAATACACAAAAAAGCGAACATTCTTGCACCCTCTCTTCGAACAGATGTGCTAATATAAAGTGTAACACCACATAATCGGAGGTAATAATGACAGCTATAGGAGGGGCTTTAAAGGTGTGTAATAAAAGGAGTTATAAGGAGGAATTTAAAGCTTTAAGGAAAAGAACAGGGATGTCGCAGTCTAAATTTTCTAAGACATTTGGGATTCCTAAACGAACTATAGAGAGTTGGGAAATGGGAGTCTCAAGCCCGAGAAATTATAATTTTGAGTATTTAAAGGAACATGTTGAAAGGTGGATCGATGAACAAAGCAAGTAAAAATGGTTTTACTGAAAGTACAGTATTTGCCTTAAAAGCATTGCTAATTCTAGTAGGATGTTTTTGTGCTGTGTTTATAATTGCAAGATTTTATCTCATGATTACAAGAGTTGATGGAAGCTCCATGTATCCTACACTTGAAGATGAAGAGCGTATTATTGTAGATAAGAACATCTATAAAAAGCATAATCCAGAACGATTTGACATCGTTGTGTTTGAAACACCAATCTCCGAAACGGGACAATATGTAAAGCGTATTATAGCGCTTCCTGGAGAAAGTGTAAGAATAGATGAAGCCGGTATTATTTATATAAATGGAGAAGAAATAAAAGAAAGTTATGGATATGAGCATATACTTAATCCCGGCCGAGCAATAAAAGATATTACTCTTGGTGAAAATGAGTATTTTGTTATGGGTGATAATAGAAATCATTCAGAAGATTCAAGATTTATGTTAGTAGGAAATGTATCAAAAGACGATATTCTAGGGAAGGCAATACAAAGAGTCTGGCCGATTGATAAATATGGTTACATTGATCTTTATATTGAAAAGGTAAGAAATGATGACTAGTTTTTTAGATGATAAGTTAGATGATTTTTTGTTAGAGCACACACATGAGTTAACTATTCATACTATTTTCAAAGTGCTTGAGAAACAGATACTAATAGAGGAAGAAGATTTGAGAAATATTACTATCTCGCAGATTTCTATTGATGATATAAGCTCTGTTATTATCGTTAATAAAGGAGTGAATGGACGACGCGTATATCTCGTTGAAGGACAAGATGTTGTTTTATCTGCTAGTGTAGGAAAAGACAAAGATGTAATCTGCGTAGCGGATATATATATAGATGGTAGTCTTGATCCTGAGGATATAGGTGACATTTTAGTTTTGGCAAAAAAGATATATGGAAGGAGAGAGATTAAAGTTATTTTTTCAGAAAGAGATACTTTCGATGATATGCCATTTAGAGATGAAGTAATAGATTATTTAGAAAATAATGGCTGTATTATGATATATGATGATTTTAAATGTTTGGTGTAATTATAAAACGATGTTTTCATATGATGAGATTTATGAAAGCATCGTTTTTTTAATTTTTCTCGGTTTTTTTTCTTTCTTGTATAGGTTCGACGATATAGCATAAAGAGTTGTCTTTTATTTCTAATTGGAGTTTATTTCCAGGAACAGGGATGAGTTTCTGTTCATCAATCAGTGTTCGGATATCCAGTATATCTTCATAATCAAACAAGCCGAGAAGATAATTTATTGCTATACCATATCTTTGGGCATAAGCGATAAGGAAATGTATTGAAGGCAATTGTTCTCCTGTTTCATATAAAGAAACATTGGACTGGGGAATTTCAAGTTCTTTACTAATGTCTTTTTGGGTTAGATGGCGGCTTTTTCTTGTTGCACGTAGCCTTTCACCTATTATATTTTTATCTGTTTTTTTCATATGTTTTTCATCCTATGCACAGGTTAAGCGTACAATAGTTGCCTTAGCATACACATAGTATAGCACGCAGATGGCGTTTTATTAATATGTGTGTACCGCATGGCTTTAAAAAATTGTATAAAATATAGAGAAATCGAAGGTTATACTCTTAAATGATGTTTTTTCATGGTTGTATCACTGATAAAAAAGAGTTTATTTGGTTTTCCTATGTCATATAGCATAAGACATAACATGCCTTCGCATGCTTCGGGTGAAAATGACGAAAAACAATCGTTAGCTTTGTAGAAATCGGTTACTTGTTGGTTAGTTTCAAAAACAAGGATAAGTACAATGTTTTTTAGTTCTTCGAATCTTTTTATATATTGCGCACTTCGTATCCAGGCACCAACGTCGGATGAAGGAAATTCTACGAAAATATTTGCCTTTTCTGAAACAAAGTTATTTCTTAGAGTAAGTTGGAATCCTTGTTTTGTAATTATAGGTTCAGTTAATTCATTTTTGAATCTTGGATTTTCAAAATAAGTCAGGCTTTGTTCTAATGCTTTTTGCTGGGCAGGGAAATGAGAGAGCATAGCAAATTTTATTCTATCCGCAACCAAAGTCGTTGCATAATAGCATATTTGATAACCTTCCTTTATTTTTGTGATAAAGTCCTCTTTGGAGTGTAGATGTCCATAAGTTAGCCGTACCATTTCATCGAGTCTTGATCTGGCGGCAGAGCTTCTTGTGATATTGAACTCCTTTATCGCATAAGGATTCCTATTTTGGTTTATATAGTCCCTAAATTCTTTTATGAAGTCTCTATTGATTCGAACAGGTCCTCTTTTTAGAAGTTCTTTATCGGTAGCTTTAGCAGCGCCTACTTTTAACATGAGCGCTGTTATAAAGTTTTTATCGGGATATCCGGTTATATATGCATCGTATAGATCATCAAGGAACATTTCATCCATGTATTGAAGCAATTTATTGCACTTGTTTTCACTATAAGGGTGAACAGTATTAACAGATCCGTTTGCTCCATAATTGACGCCTTTTTGGGAGAGCGAAAATATTATCATAGAACTATGAGGGGAGTCCATCAGACCGTATTTTGCATAGTTTTGCAATTTTCCTACCAAGATATCATTATGTTCAGTGCATAAATCCTGTTCAATAAATACAGTATAAAAAGGATCCTGACCAAATGATTTGTAAAGCTCACAGTATCCGTCTACCTGAAGAGCAGCAGTCCTGCCCGTATAGGAGTATGAACCAAGTAAGAATTCTCTTTGCCATGTCATAGGAAAGCCAAGCATAAGGAGCTGGATATAGTTGTAACCTATATAGTAGGTATGACTTTTGGCAATCTTGGCTCTGTTTTTCTTATATTTTGAGGTGAGTTTTCCGTGGCATAATGAGTTTGCATACTGATATCCCTGAGAAGTTACATAGTAGAATACTTTTGCAGTGCCCTCCATATCTTTTCTGGAGCTGACCTTTTCAGAAGCAAGATATCCTTTTTTTATAAGAGGTCCAAATACTCTTGATGATAAGTGCGTAAAAGCTGGAAAGATTGGAAAAATAAGTGACAATTCTTCATTACTAAGATAAAAACTATATGCGCACATAACAAGAATAGCATCCTGAAGATCTTTTCCTTCAAAAGAAAGAGTTTCTTTAAGGAAAGACAGCATACCGTCAATTGTGCATATATTTAAATTTGTGTGATTAACATATATATCGTTTTCAAGCATGTGATATCATCCATATCTTTGATTTATAGTATTGTGCTTAATATTTTATCAAAAATATACAAAATAACAATATTTTTAAAGAGCTTCTATAAAAATGGTGTGTTGGAATAGCTCCAAACACACCATATATTGTCGTTAATAGATGATTATATAAGACCAGAATACAATTCTTCTTTTGGTATTTCCGGCGGATCAGGTGGAAGTGATTCTGCTTCTTTACGTAGCTCATCCTCTTTGGCTGCAAGATAATCTATCAGAATTTCTAGGTCTTCTTTTGAAAAGTTTCTGGAGTATGAAACATGTCTTTGTGGAAATTGAATCCCGCAGTATCTTCCAATTCCGTCTTCTCCCATAAAAGAGGCATTAGCTAAAAACACGTCCTTACCATTGAAATGTCGTATTGGTGAGCATTTAATGCTGATATAGTCTATATATTCAGATATATTCATTGTTTTTTCTCCATGTTCTTTAAGATTATGGAATAATTATATGGGTAGATGCAGTGATAGTTAAAGAGCAATTATCCTATAAAGATTACTATACATGTAGAAAAAAAAATGTAAAGATTGTATGTACCGAAAAAAATAATTTTTATATATATGTTTAGCGGTAGGTCTGATATTTGTTGAAAGCATGAGAAGTTACGCTAAATCAGTACGCTGAATCTAAAAGGTAGAATGTGATGTAAAAAATATAGCGCTATTTACGGATTCCTAATACCCTCAAAATACATCTTTTGTCTATTTGGTCTGCTTGCCTATATTTTAAGATTATCTCTTGTTCTTTAGAAGAAAGGCTATAGTTTTTAATCTTTTTATCTTCCAGCGGCTCCTTATATATTATTTTTGCACATCGCTTGTCTCCAGTGGAAAGGCATAAATCCATTGGCACGTTAAATCCAAGTAGCCAAGCGGGATTTACCTGAAGATATGATGCTATCAGTGCGAGTTTTTCTCTTCTTGGAATTGCTGTACCTGCTTTATACTGGCTTATCAGAGCTTGCGGTAGTTTTGTTTCTCTTGCAAGATCTGCGGGCTTTTTGTTTTTTGAGTCTAAAGCATTGTTTAGGCGGTCTTTAAAAGAAGAGTCAATTTTAATCATTTTTACCATTAATTTCCTTCTTTCTTGTCGCATAGCGTTATGTCACTATATAATAATAGAATATAGATATGAAATTGTAAATATACAAAATAACAATATTATTTTAGCGCCAAGAAAATGGTATTACACAAGTATTGATGGTAAAATGGTCGGTGATATTTAAGTCGACAGAGGGAGAGATAATAATAATTTATGGGATACAATGGTTATACCGCTAAAAAGAAAGCGTCTAATAAAAGATATATGGATAAGTTGACTCGGATAGCAGTCTGGGTTTACCCCGAAGAGAAAGAAGAGATCCAGAGAAGAGCAAGGGAACAGAATATATCTGTTTCTGAGCTTGTAAAAAGGGCTCTTAATCTGAATAAGCAGGAAGATGAAAACATGTAAATTAGAAAGGGACGTTCATTTAGGACAGGGGAACTTCTAAAAGAAAATAGGCATAGTAAAAAGTACCTCGAAAAATAACTGAATTAAGTACTTATAAGCGTTTATAAGCGTGTTTGCTTTGTTAAATATTTTGAGTAAGTAGGTACTCTTAGAAAATAATCATATATTTTTGGTGAATACATGATAATATAAGAATATATTTTATGTGATATTATCTTTTCTACAGATTCTTGTGGATATACTGAAAGACCTTGTGTAAAGGCAGTTATCATATAAATGAGGGAAAATAATAAGTTTGTGCAGTTATGAATAGATGCTTTTTGCATCTATTTTTTATTGCACAACTTTTTATTTTATAGATTATTTCAAAGAGAAAGGAGGAAGTGCAGATTAAAGGTTCTGCACGAAAGGAACATGAAGTTATTATGTTTGATTTCAGATTCAAAAACGCGCATTGCCTTAATTGGTGATGTATCAGATCAGAATCACGGAATTAAATTACAAAAATTCAAGATTGTAAAGGAAAGGAGATAAACGAAACCTCGGTAGACCGAGGGTGCGACGCGTTCTCATTTGAAAAGAATGAGTCTAACACTATAAGTTAGAAACTAATAACATGAAGAATAGAATGATGGAGTAACGCCCTGAAATGTTCTCACTAATACTCCGACTAGCCCATATAAGAGAAATCTAATGGGTTAGAAGCTCGGTGAAGTCGGCAGAAATATACCGTATCAATATTCTATTGACGAAACCGCCCTAGAGGTAGGGTGTGTATATGATATGTCGGGTGTCTATAAATAACCTATGATGAGAATGTCCATAAAGGACTGACGAACAAGCGAATGTAAAGCTCTATATTTACAATACGTAGAAATGCGTATGACCTTACACAGGTCTCTAGTGTGGACGAGTAAATCTTCCTCGGCATGAAAGTCCATAGTCTGTTATAGGCAGGCTCAAGCTAGAAGGGTTAAAGCAAGCATCTAAGGGTTAATGTAAAGATAATGTTATTGGAACACGGAAAGGTAGTAAACGAATTAGTAAGTTGTCGAAGAATAATAAGCAACCTAATTACTGCTGAAAAGTAGAGGTCGAAGTGATGATATTTCCCGTAATAGGAAATGGAGCAATGGCCTCAAGTCGTATTACCCGATAATCAATTATTTTAAATTGAGGATTCGAGTAAGAACAAAAAACTCACCTCTAAAAAGGAGGTGATGCCTTATGCCTAAAGAACAAGTAATTTGTAATGAACAGTTAAGACATGCTGAATACTACGGCATGCAAAAAGTGTTTGATGAACTATATGAAAAAAGTAAGAATGAAGAAACCTTTGGAAATCTAACTGACATTATATTTTCAAAGGGCAATATCTTACTAGCGTATAGGAACATCAAGGCAAATAAAGGCAGTGTCACCCCAGGAACTGACAACTTGACTATCAAGGACATTGAAAAACTAACACCAGAGCAAGTGGTTGTGCAAATACGCACAATAGCAATGGGCAAAGGGTATCATCCAAGATTGGTCAGGAGAAAAAGTATCCCAAAGCCGAATGGTAAAATGAGGCCGTTAGGAATACCTTGTATCTGGGACAGACTTATTCAACAATGTGTCAAACAGGTTTTAGAACCTATCTGTGAAGCTAAATTTTATGCACACAGTTATGGATTCAGGCCAAATCGCTCAGTAGAACACGCAATAGGTAAATGCTATAACTATATGCAGCTTTCAAAGCTTCATTATGTTGTCGAATTTGATGTTGAAGGATTCTTTGATAATGTGAACCATTCCAAATTGATTAAACAAATCTGGACTATGGGTATACATGACAAGCACTTATTGTATTTAATACGACAAATGCTATCAGCAAATATTTTGCTAGAAGATGGACGCATCGAAAAGCCCCAAAAGGGAACTCCGCAAGGTGGAATTATTTCACCTCTACTTGCAAACATATACCTTAATGAATTAGACCAATGGGTTTCTAGTCAATGGCAAAGAAACCCGGTAGCCTACAAATATTATGTTTGTAAGAACAAAAACGGAGTAGACAAACTAAGTGCAGGTTATGCACGAATGAAGAAAACGAAGCTTAAAGAAATGTATATCGTAAGATATGCTGATGATTTCAGAATATTCTGTAGAAACAGAGTTGATGCTCAGAAGATACTTTATGCAGTCAGCGAATGGCTGGATAAAAGACTGTCATTAAGTGTTTCAAAGGAGAAGACTAAAATCGTCAACATGGAAAATCAATATATGGATTTCTTAGGATTCAAAATGAAAGTAGCTAACAAAGCTAACAAGTATGTGGTAACTTCACATATTAGTGACAAAGCCTTGAAAACGTTAAAGCTAAAGCTTAAAGCACAAGCGAAACACATTGCACATCCCCGAAAAGGGTACACTCAACAGAAAGAACTTATCTTATATAACAGTATGGTCTTGGGTATACAAAATTATTACTCAAACGCCACTGAAATATATGCAGATCTCAGAGTGTTACAGTGGGAAATATCTAAAATTCTTTATAACAGGCTTAACAGAGGTAGATGGAGTTTAATAGGTAAATCAGGACGAAAGCTTACGGATGTAGAGTTCAAAAGATATGGAAACTACAAAATAGTGAGGTACTTTGTCCCAACCCAAGAACCCATTTATCCGATTGGAGCTATAAAACACGCCCATGCCCTACCATTTTCACAGGACATCTGTTCCTATACAGAAAATGGCAGAAGAAAAATACATGCAAACTTACATCCCAAATTGCTTTTGCAAATGGATATGCTAAGAAACATGTATTTTGGTGGAAGTGTTGAATTTGAAGATAATAAACTTTCCCTCTACTCAGCCCAAAAGGGAAAATGTGCAATAACTGGAAAGCCATTGACGAATAATATCTATAAAATGCACTGCCATCATAAATTACCAAAACACTTAGGTGGAACTGATGATTACGGAAACCTTGTACTTATACTGGATTATGTACACAGATTGATTCATCTTAAAGATGTCAATTTGATACAAGAGTACATACGAAAGTATGACATAAGTAATGAGGATTTGTTAAAAATCAATTTATTCCGAAAAATCAGTCATAACACCACTATAGAACTTTAGGTCATTTGCATAAGCAAACTGGTTTGAAAGTAATACGATGGAGCGCCGTGTGCGATGAAAGTTGCATGCACGGTGCGGAGTGGGGGAAAAGCCAGTGATAATATCAAAGGCTTACCTATCACTATTTGCTGTGAGGGTAAAGTAAATTAGAGAACAGCACAAAGCAAGATAAATTGGGTTGCCTGATGAGAAACAAATAGTCAGGCAATCGCCTGGCTACGGCATTAAAGTATGCTAAAAAACGCCAGCTGATCTTGCTATCCACGAAACGACAGGTTCGTTAGTGGTGTTTATGTCTAAAAACAATTACAAAGTAGTATGGCTTAGTGCCGGTATTAGCTCATTTATTGCAGGTTATCTTGTAAAAGATACTGTTGATGAATGGATTTACATTGATGTAAAGGATCAGCATCCAGATTCAATGAGATTCGTTCATGACTGCGAAAAAATACTTGGAGAGAAAGTGACAATCCTTCGTTCACAAGAGTATGAGGACGTTGAAGATGTCTGCAGAAAAACCGGATTTATAAGCACACCGTATGGTGCGCCTTGTACGGGAGTATTAAAAAAGAAGGTTAGAAAGAATTGGGAACAGGAGTTTTATAAGAGAGAAGGGCACATGAATCTCTGTTATGTTTGGGGCTTTGATGAGAAGGAATCCAAGCGTGCAGATAATATGAGGCTTAACTTTCCTGAATTTACCCATGAATTTCCGCTTATCGACAAGGGGCTAAAAAAAGAGGATGCACACGCGCTATCAATAAGTCTTGGGCTCAAAAGACCTATCATGTATGACCTTGGGTTTCCGAACAATAATTGTATCGGTTGCGTAAAGGCAGGCATGTACACGTGGAATCTTGTTCGCAAGAACTTCCCAGAGGTATTTGAAAAGAGGGCAAAGATGGAAAGGGATTTAGGACATAGTTGCATGAATGGGCTATTCCTAGATGAACTGGATCCGAATGCGGGTAGACGTGGAGAGGTTATACCAGAGTGTTCAATTTTCTGTTTTATGGCAGAACAAGAGCTAAACGGCGAACAGCCGATTTTTCAAGTAGTTAAAACTGCTTAATCTTATACAGGAGGAAAAACCAAATATGGCAAAACAAAATACCTGGGCTATTGAAGGTCAGTTCGATATATTTGAATATATGGCGAGCTTTCCTACAATAGAACAGCAAAAAAAAGCTGAGAGCGTTCTTTCAGGACCAGTCAGTTTTTCGGATATCAAAACAAAGATACTTTCCTCAGCGGAGGAATATTTAAAAAAAGGAGAGAGACTTACCACACTTGCCAAAGAAAGATTTGGCGAGATGATAAAGGAACTCTCCTTTTCTGATGTTGAAGAGAAACTATTTAATATCAAGGTTAGTTCATACAGTGTTTCAGGTTGTCTTGTTCCTAAGATTGCGACTACTGTGATAAGACCGCTCCTTAAGACTCTAACAACGTGCGATGGAGATGATAATTCTTTGAAGATGATTAAATCTCTTGTAGATTATGATGTCGATATTAAGTTGGTAGATCTTGATGGAGAGCTTGGCTACATGGATAGGTGTAGCGCAACTTTCAGACTTCGTAAAAAATCTAATAAACTTCTAAAACTCACGTTAAAAGAAGAAGGATTTAGAGAATTGGAAGTCTATGGGCTACAGTTTAATGCACATACTAAAGGCGATAAGAACGTTCTTTTTAAAGACCGTTCACAGCTTGGGGATGTAGCAGAAATCTTAGCATGGCTTGTCTGCTTTACGCAGTTCAACAGGGCAATGCTCGATGATGAATTAAAACCAGTGATTGAAGAAAAACTGATGAGGAACAGCATTGGTGTTGAAGGGCATTCGGAAGGTATGATTAAGGCAGTTATTGCAAGAAATACCAGTCCTTACGTATGGGCTGATGATTATGATAGTATAAGAGACCTTTATGAGGATAAGAAAACTCTTATAGGTATTCCGTTGCAAAAAACAAGGCAGCCATCTGAAGCCTCAATTGAGATGATCTGCTCAATGCTCCATGTTGATTTAGATAGTGTAAGACGTGATATTGAAATGTCATATTCAACCGTCCAGGGTAGGAACAAGTTAGAGATTGCAGAAAAGGGCATTCCTTATATGTATGTCTTAACAAGAGAGCTTGATTTTGTGTTTATGGCTATTGATCCTATAAACTGGGTAAGAAATACGGGGAAAAAGCTAGTTTACTCTTCTTTTCTTAGTCCTTGCACCAGCGTGGAACTATACGACGAACAAAACAATGCAAACTATCAGCCAATCACATGGCCTGAGCCAAGCGTTTATGGTGGTTCAAAGGGTGAATTGCTTTCTGTTGTAGGAGAAGTGCTTGAGCTTGTATTTCAGAACTATAAGGAAAAGGTTGAAACTCTAAATTACCTTAAAGAAACCAAATCCAGAGCAAAGGTATACCAAACTAAGAAAAACATTCCTGAGAAAACAGTTAAGATGATGCAGGAATCGGTACTCAACAACTATTTTGGATATGTGGAACTGGATGAAAGCTGTGATCTTGAAAAGATATCGATCCTTACGGAGCAGTTCATTGCTTTCAAGGAGACATACCTAAATAAAGTAGATACCAAGAAAGTTCAGATAAGGTTTCGTAAGCTAGGTAATTACAAGGCAGCAGGTTTGTATTTTCCTCATTTGGGGTGTCTTTGTGTTGACGTTAGGAATCCGGATTCGTTCACTCACGAATATGCTCATTGTATTGATAACACGATAGGCAGAAGTGGGAAGAATCTATCGGATGAAGCAGATTTTTATTGCTGTTATAGTGCATATAGGAGGGCGTTTAACGATGCTGTCCGTAAGTCGCTTACAGCAAAGGATGTGCTTAAAGGTAAGTACAATGAGTCATACTATCTTCAAAAGACTGAAGCTTTTGCAAGGTGTTTTGAAATGTATGTATCTAGAGTACTTGGAGTACAGAATAGTATTTGCAAACCAGATTCTAAGATGGATTTTGCTTACCCATTTGATGAAAAACTAGAGGCTGAGATAAACAAATATTATAAAGTTTTGTTTGAACAGCTTCATGATAATGAGGAAGAAACGGCTGCATGATGGCAAGAAAGGAGTTTGCTTATGAACAAGCAAGTCAGGGAAAATTCCTTGATTGGATCTAAGAAGAAATATATGAATTGCATGATATAAAACTAATTGGGAGTAGGCGTAGTGTCCTACTCCCAATTTTTTTCGATAGTTCGAGAAGTATGAATCTTGTAGTTATGTAAAATAGTGAAAAAGCATATAGATTGGTAATGTTTTGCGGTCTTTGGCGGTTGTATTTCTACTATAAAATGTTAGAATATAGGTATATTTTTATGTGATAATGCTTTTCTGCAGATTCTTGTGGATATAATTAAAGTCCTTGTGTAGAGGCTATTATCATATAAAGGAGGCAACTGAATCTAGGATAATTGTAAAGATGCGTTTGTTCGCATCTTTTTTATTGCCTGGATTTAAGAAGTTATTATCTTACAAAGGAGGAAATTGCATGGAGAAAGTGTAGTTTAGACGGAAATAATTAAAATGATTTATTTCCAAAGTTCACGCGAATGTAAAGCTCGCAAAAAAGTAGAAAGGAGGAAGTGCCGTTGGGATATACGGTACAAAGGTAATGAGTAAAAAATTACTTATATTGTCTACTGATTCGGAACATTACACAGATTTGTATACAGATGTGTGTGATGCTGCAGATGAAACAGTAGAAGAGGAAAAAGCTATTGATATTCTTTTAGACAAAGAGAGTATGCAGCGGGAATTAACGGATGTATTTGTCGAAAGAAGAGGGAGTAGTTTCAATATCAACTTAACCTTTGATGATGGATACTTTGTTGTTGCAAAAGCCGTGCCAATGCCTAAGCAGGTATATGCAGTGGTATGGTGGCGTGCATACGGCAGAGTATCTTTTGGTATTAAGGGAAAGACTGATAGTGAAGAAACTGCCATTAAGATTCTTGATAAGTACGTAGGGAGACATTTAAAGGAAAAGAACGGATTTGATCTTTACGATTATGCGAAAGGAGACAGGTTTGTTCTTGCAGACGATGAATGTTCCGGTGAATTTCAGATGCTTAAGGTTTTAAAACTAAAGGAGGAGTTATACAGAGATTATTGAGTCATACGAAAGTGGCGAGTTGGAAGCAGATATTATAAATTCTTGTCCCTTGTGCCAGAAGAAAAGCCATTTGCTCATTAAAGGAAAGGAGCATCTGGATGCAGTAGAACATTATTTGAAGCATAGGCATGCGTTTGTTCAAGATTTGCCATTTGACGCACCGGTTAGAGAATTTATAAAGAGTGGTTTTTGCCATGATTGTATGGACATGATCTTTGGTAAGACGTCAGATGAAATTAAATATGTGCAAGAAGGTAAATGATCTAATGCACATGCTAAAAATAGCTTTATTTTATACAGGAGAAGATTGGAGAAAGATATGAATAAAGATTTTGATGAATTTATTACAATTGAGTTGCCAGATTATGCAATAAGTATTGCTAAATCTGAAGTATTAAAAAGGGTGATTTTACTTATAGTAAATCGCGAGTTAAATTCAGGAGCAGGATATGTTTCAAGACCTGTTGCTGAAGATCTTCAATATATCTATCAAATAGATATAAGTGACATTACTGAAAAGAAGACTATTATCAGTCTTCAGAATAAACATCTGAAAGATGCAGATTTTACTGAAGAGGAGCTTTATGCTGCTGCCTATAAAAATACTATTGAGAAATACCCTTCAAAGATCAGGGTTTTAGGCGAATTTCATAAATGTGATTTATTAGGGGATGGATTTATAAAGAATCCTTCGGAAAATATGTATATTATTTCAAATGCTTTTTTTCAGTATGGAGCGTCAACAATCTTGTATCCGGAAGTTGCAGACGAGTTAAATAAGCTTCTGGGTGAGTATATCCTTATTCCATTCTCAATTCATGGCTGGATGGCATGTAAGCCACAGGATAAGAGGACACAAGATTTCAACAGCAAGATTAAGGAGTTTTATTATTCTAAGCTGGATCCAAGTGAATGGCTTTCTAATCATATCTATAAATTTGATGAAGAAGGTAATTTAGTCAGTGTATATGAAAAAGGTTAATAAAATGAGAAAGGATTAACACGAAATCCCCGTAAACGGGGTTCCTGTAGCGCTGCTGGGCGTCATTTTTAAAATGCGCCTAACCAGCGCATTTTAAGAAAAGATGGGATGGAGTAAGGGTTGTTCCTTATGCAAATCGGCTTAAAAGCAGGGTAAAACACATATCTACGAATTGCGGAGGCGGAAGTGTGACGAGGGCATTTCAAAGATATCGATTACAAGATAAGTAACGAGTTTATGGTAGGCATTTGCTGAAGGATAACTCAGGCTTCCAACAGAAAACAGCAATATTTGTTTCTCACGTGAAGCGGGTAATGCCGTGTAGTGTGAGTTGTGTTAAAAAAGAAACATGTTATCTCATGGAGTGGTGGCAAGGATTCAACGGCCACCATTATTTTATTTCATGAACATGAAGACGAACTGCTATCAGAAGGAGAGGATGTTATTATTCTTTACTGCGAGGTAATGTTCGATGCAAAAAATGGTATATCCGGAACAAATCCAGAAATTAGAAGATTTATATATAGCAAAAAGAAAATCTTTGAATCATGGGGATATACAGTAGAGATTATAAGAGCCGATGGAAAATATAAGGATTTTCTTGATGTTTTCTATCATCCACTTGGTAAAAAGGCAGCTCCTGAGAAAGTAGGAAAAAAGCATGGATTCCCATTACCTAAAGGGAAATGTGCTATAAAACGCGAGCTTAAGGAAATGCCGATAAAAGAGTGGAAAAAGCAAAATAAAGGAGAAATGCTCGAATATATTGGTATTGCAATTGATGAGCGGGAGAGGCTTGAAAGTATGCACAAAGAGCAAAACAAGGCATCACTTCTTGAAAAATATGGTTATTCTGAGGATGATGCTAGAGCGATATGTGTAAGGTACGATATGTTAAGCCCTCAATATGAACTTGAAGGTCAAAAACGTGACGGGTGCTGGTTTTGCCCCTATGCAAAATTGGTAGAACATCGGAATATAAGAGAGCTTTATCCTGATGCGTGGGATAAGTACGTAGCGCTTGAAGAAGAGGATCTTGCTTATAAGAAGTGGAATCCATATACAAATCAAACGCTTAAGCAGAGGAACGAAATCCTACGACTTTATAAGCCACTTAATATTTTTGATGTGTATGACTTTTTAGCGTGACAAGTAAATAATTAAATAAAGGAGGTAGTTCATGGGTATTTTCACATGGACGGATGCTAGGAGAATGCCTAGACGTCCAAAAGATGGATATGATTGGATATCTGCAGACAAGATTGGATATGGCGGTTACGCTAAGATTGTCTGTCCTGACGGAACTGAATATGCAACAGACTATTATTATGGTGATGGCATATTTGGCTGTGTAGATGCTTATGAGGTTATTGTTGATATTAATAAAGAAGACCTGCCACGTATAATAAAAAAATACGGATACAAGAGGCCTTTTTTATGTGAATGTGCTAAGCTTTTGTCGGAAGGAAAATCAGAAAGAGAAATTACTGATTTTGCATATAATAAGATAAAGAAAGAGCATGGCAATGAGGAAGGATATGATTGGTTGTACAAGGAATGGAAGCGCAATATTGGAATAATGATGTGCTGTGATGATAAAGACAATGACAATCTAAAATATCCTTTAAAGATAACCAGCATAAAGAAGAAGGTCAGCTATGACGACCTATATCCATCATATAATACACAGTGAGTGTACAGACATTGAAGGACCTGCTAAATGGCATGGTCTTATTTTTTTGTGAAAATTTTATTTGATAAAGGAGGAAGTGTTAAATGAAAAAACTTAACACATATATTGATTATATGAAACTTGTGATTGTACTTATACTGATCTTTTTAGCATCAGAGCCAACAAAAACGGGTTTAATGATTTTGATTGCTGCATTCTTAATTGCTTGCGCTATGGAGGCTTATCTAGTGTATCGCAGGATGCAGATTTATCAGCATTACTTGGATTATATAGATAGGCTGAACAAAGCAGTCAAAGATACGATGCAAAAAACAAAATACGAAGATGCAGCTTGATAGGAGGACTTCATGAAGTATTTTATAGCCCAAGGTACATGCATTGAAAAGAGGTTTAACTCTCTTGAAGAGATGTTTGACTATCATAGGTCTATGGATAGTGTTGATAGGCACTTTTGTAAGTTATATGACATTGAAAAGCATCGCTGGGTAAGCGGATGGAACATACAATGGGATTATAACGATGAAAGCAAATGGGTTCATGAAGAAGAATTCTATTTTGAAAAAAGTACATTTGGACTTTCATAATAATTAAACACATCATTTAAAGGAGGAAGAGCAGGGCATAGATTACTGCTCAATAGTTGAATTATGTTTGATATTATATACATATCAGAAAGATATGGTATTTCTGAAAGATTAGTAGCGCTTGAAAAAGCGCTTCTCTTAATTAATGGAGTACAGGAGGTTGAGTTTGAAGCATCTGGATATATGAATGATATCTACGAGATGACTGTTACAGTAGAGTATAGGATACCAAGTCACGAAAAATACTATGAGACGCATGGTAAGCTCAAAAAGGAAATTATAAGAGTTGCTAATGAGCATGATCTTATAATTAAGAGCGAGATAGAAGATAAAGGAGAACATTTTGAGATTTTGTTTGCTACTAATAAGTGGGATCAGAATCTAGAATATGCCTTATTCTATAAGTATCAGGGTAGGGATACTCCGGTAGGCTCTGAAGGATGGGTGCCAACGAGGGCAATTGCAACAAAGCTCTTAAATTACTACGAAAATCATGGTATTTTTTCAGATTGTATTATTTATATCCGTACTCGCCAAGCACAAAAAATATACAGGTCTGTGCAGGATTATAATGGTAAGCCAGTATATAACATGGATCATTGTTATTGGAAGGCGCTTTCTGTTGGTGATTATGTAAATGGAGAAATATATAATTATATTATAAATTGCATAACACCTGCATGTTTTAGAAGCGACTGCACACAGCTTGGAGAGGCAGCAGGGAATAAATTAGATGAGAATGGTGTTCTACGAGATACTTATCATACACTTAAGAAGGTTTCAGATGACGTCTATGAGTATTGTGGAAAATGCTTTATAGGTGAAAATTATGAACGAGGTACTGTACCAGCATATATTTTTTAAAGGAGAGATAACTGATTAAAAATTGGAGATTGCAAATATAGGAACTAATAGTTCTTATTGCAATCTCCAATTTTTTTTGTGTGAGAGTTTATGATTTATGTGTGAGGTCGTAGTCTACTTTAAAATCAAGAAGATCAAGGACATATTGTTTTATTGGGCGTTTCCCAGCAACCCAATCTTCCAGAGTCCGCAGAGGAATCTTATAGTTTGAAGAAAAGACAGTAAGCCGTAGTCCAGACCTTTTCAAAATTGTTTGAATATCTCTTCCATATTGGCTTTTTAATAGGCTTTTTCGTGTCTCCATGCGTTTTCCTCATTTAAAATTATCTTTACATCATATTTTTGGGGCAAAACAGCACAAATCTTAGTATATATTTCAAAATCATCTATGTTTTTATAAATGCGCCTTGCCTTTTTTAAGAGTAATGAAGCTTTTGTTTCTATATTGTACATAACAAGATTAGTAATGAAGACGGCTACGGTAGTTTCACCTTTAACTTTCATTGTTTTGTCCAGGTTTGAAAGCAATTCTTCAAGGTTAATCTCTTCCGGATAATTTGATACTATTTCATCTTCAAGCGCGGGAACATACAGTTCTTTGAATTTTGTGAAGTATTCCTTTTTGTCATATATAAAATAATTTTTTCTATTCCTGAGAGTCCTGCTTATAGTAGATGTAGAATCTTTGCATTCATCGGCAATGTCCCGGTTTAACATGTTTGAAACTTTTGCAGAGCATTTTAATGATGCCGTTGAATAATATGTGAAATCGTCAGGAAGCGTAATAGCAGTAGGATGAGCTAAATAAAGTTTATATACCTTATCTGGTTTCATATTATAGATTCCATCATGTTGATTCATTGCCATGCTGATTGTATATCTATTGATTCCAGCTATATTACAAAGCTCTTTCTGCTTGATAGAGCCTCCTTGTTCAGCTATTTTTTCTACATAGTCCAACAAATCTACAATCATTTTATTCCTCCGGGGTTAGTGTTAGTGTACTGAATTTGTTTTCTATCTGTTTTATGAGCTGGTCTACATGCGTGTTCATGCCATAAATGTATAGTTTGGCATAAGTAAGGAAAATCTTATCATCGCCAAAGCCAATATAAAGGTCAGTTTCGATATTTTCTAACCATTGTTTGTAAGAGGATTTGTATTCTTCCCGAAATCTTTTGGTGACATCAAGTTTTAGAGAAGATAGTTTGAGCATTGCGTAAGCTATTGTCTCCTGGTAATTGATAAGAGTAAATAGATATGCATCTTCTTTTTGGCTAGAATCCATAATTGGATATACATCATGTAACACATACATATACTCAGCTAGAGAAAAACCGCTATTTTGAGTGATGAAATCATTGTATTTTTTTAATAGTTTTTTTCGTTTACCAATCATATAAATGCTTTATTCCTCTTTAAGAACGAAAAAGTTTTATGCAACGGAAGTGGTCATTTTTGGAGAATCACTATTTTTCCTAGCTTTTTTGTCAGCTTTTTTCTTAGCACGGTCTTTCCAATATTGCATATTTTCGTATTTTTCAAGATATGGACAATTTTTTCTTAGGCAGCCATGCGCTTTAATAATATTTTCAGACATGAAGCCTTGATGCTGTTTGGAATGGCAATAAGCGATGGCGTTATCTTTTTTGGGCTGTTTTCCCATGAATTTTCCGTTTTTCTGCATTTTCTTAATCTCCCTGTATTTTCTGATGAGTATTAATGGAGTTGAAGCTAGTTATAATTATTCCGAATTAAGAGCTTCTTTTAAAGTCCACCCTTTATTAATTCTATTATAGTATTTATTACATTTTAAACCGTAGTGTCTACACATAGAGGGAATATTAGGGTAAACATTTCTTAAGTGATCGGTAACGGGCTTGACTCTTATTCGGATTTATTGAATTACTCTTAAAATAGCATTTATTTATAGATGGTTTTTACTTTTAAAATGGTTAAAGAACAAGTTTGCTGTGGTTTGATACTACCACGCAGGGCGTACATAAGTCAATAGTTGATTGTCAATAATGAGAGTGGAATTTTGCGTATTTGCAACGAAAAACTCCCCATATAAGTAATGGGGAGTTTTTTGGAAAAAATAGAAAAAGCATGTGTTTGACAGAGTTTTGCCCAAATATGGCAAAATAAAAAACTTTATTTTTAAAAAAGTGATATAAAGGAATCTATCCCTTCAGAAAAATTAAATTTTTGTACTTCTGAAGAGAAGGTATCGTCGAAGGAAAAGTATGTATCATCAGAAGATACTATGTAATGTATACTACATATTCCTCCAAATAAAGTAGCATCACGTAGAGCTAAAATGTGATCGTCCGATGATAACGTGTCATAAAAGAAGACGATATTTTTGTAGCCTTTCTTTAAAAGGGGCTTGAATTCGGAAAAAGTATTGCATTCAGATAATGATATATTGTTTTTTTCAAGATAAGACTTGATATAGCTGTTGTTTTGCTTCCCTACTAAAACTACGTTGATATCCATTTTCTCGCTTGATAAGAGTATTCTTTCAAAAGAAGCTCTTAATTCTCCTTTATGTAAGTTTGTGTTTGATGCTTTTTATAGTATCTATTATAGAAGTAAATGAATATGGCACAATGCATATCTTATGATTCCTAAGATTTTTTTCATCAAAATTATGATTGTGAGGGGCAGGAAGGAAGTTACTATATGATAAATATGGGAATAATGGCAACCGTATTTGAGGTGGCATATACTGTAATAAACATGAAGGAAAGAACTAATAATTCTATTCAAGGAAAGATATATGAGATAGTTGCGTTGGTATTTGCACTTTCCATGTATGTTCTATGCCTAGATTTACTTAATAGATACAAGCCACAAGAAGTAGGAAACAGATACAACTTCATGGAAATACGTGCTTAAATGTATGGAACGCTAATAACAATAGATTTTTAAACATAAGGGTCTCTCTCCTCTCTTAAATGATATCCTTATTGATTTTTTAGGTTCATTTTTTCTTTTACATTTTTTGAAGGATTGAATTTGGGAATGTATCTCTCGTCTAGGATGGAAATTTTTCCGTTTAGATTGCTCTTCATTTTTTTCTTTTTGTAAAGCCTGTTTTCAAAGGTCCCGAAGCCAGAAAGACCAATGGCATGTCCATGTGCAAGTTCATTTATTATTGTGGCAAGAAATGTTTCAATGATTTTTTCCGCTATGTTTTTTTCTACTCCGGCTTTATGAGCAACAATGGTGATCAGGTCACTTTTATTTATTTTGCTAGTGTATGTATGCATGTGCTTTCCTTCCTTAAAAATCATGTGCTGTCTTAATGATGGGGGAGGCAACATGGATAGTTCAAGCGGAATTTCAAAAATGTATAAAAGGTTTATTTATCATAACTTAGCAGGTAGTGGAAGAAAACCTAAAAGAATTCGAGCATATGCATGGATAGGGTTCAGCCAGTGGTTGAGTTTTTATATGTTTGCTTACCCTACCTAGTTAAGTAGTACAAAAGGAGAGCATTATATGATGTTAGCATCGGGGAAGAATCGCCTTTTCATCGGAAGATTTTGACCAATAATCATCGGATTAAATTGACCAATCACATATTAAAGTAATAAAAGGGACCTATTAGCATATGAGAGAGTGGCTAATAGGTCCTTGAGTTCTTTGTGGCACAAATACCAGTTAAGGAACTTCTGGGGACTTACATATCTTATGGAAAATACATAAGTCTAAAGCTGGGAATTCAAATAACAAAATAATGTTAATACATCTGTAAAAATAAATCAATCTGAATCTTATTATATAATTGAAAATCATCTATACATATATATATAGTTATAGATACCTCTTTACATCATATTTTTCATCTATTTCTGCGCGAGTTCATAAAAAACAATCGATAACGAATTAACATTGATAAAGAGTATTCTACATGATAGAATGTTAATAATTATTTAAAATGTATTGGTGAGGAGTATTAAGTATGGGAGCAGAAAAAGAAGTATTCATGGACACCAACGTGTTTACGAATATTGTTAATGATATGCAAAGTGCAGCGGCAAGCTGCGTTCTTTCAGATGAACCACTTGGAATAATGAACGTTATGGAAGGAACTGACGTTGGAAGAAAAATGAATGAGATTCTCAAAAAAGTTTACAAAACACAAGACTTATATAGACATGAAACAGCAGACTCCCTTCCAAGAGCTCTTCTTACGCTCAGAGACAGCATGATTGAGCAGGATAAGATTATAAGCGATAGTCTTACCGTAGAAAAAATCGGAGGAAAACAATAATGGGGATTCATTCAGATATAGCGAGATTACATCAGAAGATAAGAGAATGCGAAGAAGATATTTCTGAGCTTGAAGAGGCGCGTGAGTTTTTGCGTCAAAAACACACTATAATACAGGATGAGGCGTATGAACCAGCCAAAAACTTTGACATAACATGCGGCGAACAATTCAGAGGTAAACTTGAAGAAAAAGCTGAAGAAGCCCGTTATGATATTACTGCTAGGACTGAGATTTGCCAGAATGCTACATTAGAATTTGTATCTCAGATTGATGTAACAATAGAAAGGCTCCGAGAGATGATCTGTGAATATGAAAGTGAGATTGATCGTCTCGAAGAAGAACTCCGCGCAAGAGAAGTGAATCAAGATAGAGAATAGAGGTAAAATGTAATGGGGAAAATTTGGGATACAGAGAAAATAGAAAAATTTATTGAAGCTTTTGCCGGGGCATATGCTGGATATACAGATGATCTTCATTCACTCGAAGATGGAATGTCAAAGTATTATTTCAATGATACATACAGGGGACAAGCAGCTGAAGCTTCTAAAAATTTCATCGGTGAAGGCCAGAGTAAACTTCACATGAAGCAGATCGACATTCAGAGGCGTTTAGTTCTTAAGTATTATGAGATGCTTGATTCATTTAAGGATAAGGTAGATTCCTCTCCTGTTGCAAGGATAGATACCGACCTACTCATGGATATCAAAAAGAGATTTATGATTTGCGACAATGTCATTGATGTTGAAGGATATAACATAGAATGTAAGACGAAGTATATCGCAGATAAGTTTGGACATATTAATGGGAATCTTATACCATCAAGTTATCGCATGGTAGGCGAGATGTACGAAGATTTCTGCGGCTCTGGTGGATTATTTGATTATTGCGTTAGGAAGGTTGAAGAATTTGATGCAGAAATGTGCAGTGATGTAGACAATAGTGGCATTGAAGATGATGTAGATACTCTTCAGGATAAGGTTGTAGCTACTGCTTCTGCTCTAGACACAATACATGTTTATGCTGAGAATGTACAAAAAAATTCAGTAGGACTTGTTAATCTAAGTGCAAGTATTTCAAATGGATTTTCTTATTTAAATCAAGGCATTACTTCAAAAAATGTACAACCAAAATATTTTAATTTTAGTTTAGATGATATGATGAAAGATGATCCATATTACTTTGATCCTCTTTGTATGGATGAATTTTTAAAAAAGTATGGTATAAAAGTAAACAAGATTAAGACAAATGATGGATATTTTATTTTAGATAAATCATTGGCGGAAATATTTGAGGAAGCTGGAGTTGATTCTGATATATTGGACTATACTGGATATGATGATTGGTATATAACAGGTTTAACTCGAGATAACGGAAGTATTTGTTATTCAATGATTAAAGTAAGAGAACCTATGGACGAACAAGGAAGAGCAGGAACTTCAATTGTATTTGATTCAATGAGTATCTCTCCCTTTAAAGAAATAATAGCAAATACAGCTGAGGGAAAAGAAATAGATGATAAGCTCATATACAAATTAAATCAAGAAATAGATTTGACGGTTCACTCTGATAGCAAACTTCCTTATCGATGGGATCAAGATATGATAAATTATTTTAGAAATACTGAAAGTGAAGGAAGTTATCTCATTGCAGATTTTATTGTTGATAAAGTGGCTCATGATGAAGCTTTTTCTGATGGTACATATAAATTACCATATACATATGATCAGTTTGATGATTATGCGGGACAGGATACTTTGGATTATTTAGCAGAAGTTGGTGTATATGATAAAGAGAATAATACAATAACAATAAATGATCCAGATAATTTAACAGATGATGAGCGAAATGCACTGATACTGATCACAACGGGTGATAAAGATGCATATGCATTTGCTGGTGAGAATCAGTTTCATGCGGATGCATATAATAGAATTCCATATTTTGAAAATCATGCAAAAAAATCTGATGCAGGAGTTGGCGAAGGAGAAGCAGCCGAAGGAATTACTATTTATGAGATTTTATATAAAAAAACAGCAAGCCCATATTATATTTCGCAGTATATTGCGCACAAAGGAGAGGGATGAAAACTATAGCCAAATCAAAATTCATAACGGGAATGCTCATATGTTCTATAGATTGGATACTTGTTTCACGTCTGACAACAGCACTTGATAAATTTTTTAAGGGCGATTTCTTAATATTAGAAATACTTATTTTTACTGTTATCAATTATTTACTGGTAAGATATACAATCGGCATTAATGATATAAAAAATAGTATTATCTGTGTCTGTGGGACTTTTTTACTGAACTTTGTATTTTTTTATTTAATATGCATTATCGGTGGTAAACCATTGAGCGATAAGATAGGTTTAAATATAGTGGTATATATTTTTATTATTAGTATGAGTATTATCTTTTTACTAATAGCAGTAATTATCAGCGGATTATGGAAGAATAAGAAAAAAAATAGTTAATGGTACCAGAACGGCTTCGTAGAGAAATCTGCGAAGCCAATTTCATTATAGTAGATATTCAAAAGTCATTACTGATCGTCTCCTTTTTGTCTTAAGCTGATGAGAATCAGAAGGAGGAGGACAATGAATAAAAAAGACATCAGTAATGACCTACAAGAAATAACCAAATGACATAAGTGTCGTAAGTTTTGACATTAGGAAGAATTTTGTATAATATATTAATACAAAGAGGTAGCGATACCCTTGATGAAAAACGAATAAGAAAGTCCGTTCAACTTCGCAGGTTAGGAGCGGACTTTTTTATTGTTCTTTTTTATATTCTTTAGAATATCGAACAACAGCCTTATGATATTCAAAAGAAGATTGCAAAAAGCAATAATCTCTGAAGTGGTCATAAGCATCACGTTCCTTTCCCTATATTTCAAGGGAATCACTACCTAATACATAATGATACCAGAATTTAAGCCGTTCGCAAGAGTTTTTAAATGTACGGATAAAGAAAAAGTCTATACGTATAGCGCTTTTAAAAAAATGCCTATAAGTAAGCAGGTGGAAATAGAAAAGACGTTTTTTAGTAGATAGTTTATTTTATAATTAAGGCAGCAGGTGAAAGGAGAAAGAACCATGACTCATGTAAAAAGATTAGGAATGGCTGCTGCCATGGCTGTAACGATGGGCTTATCGTTTAATCCGCTTACTGCAAATGCAAAGATAAATATCCCACGGCAAATATATGCTGATTATGTTAAGCAGCCTGAGAGTGTAAAGAAGTCTTTTGAAGAAGATGGTTGGGATCTTGAGCTGGCTGATGGAAATGAACTTAACTATATTTATGCGCAGGAAGAATATTCGGAGAATGGATATGATATATCCGGGGTTACTGTTTATGAGATAAAGACAGTATATCTTTCGGATTTCCCAGGATATGCAAAGGCTGCGCTATCTCATGAGCTAGGGCATTTTGTTGATTACAGTTACTATACATATTATGGGATATTGCCTTCTGCAACTGAAGAGTTTGAGTATATATATGAAAAAGAAGCTGTGAGGTCACATCTGTATAAAGATTATGGGCTAAGCGATACATCAGAATATTTTGCCCAGAGCTATTGGGCATATATAGAGAATAAGGATGATCTTAAGACGTATTATCCATTGACATTCAAATACATAGATAATGTTTTGTGTGATTTTGATGCAGCTGTAGGTAATGGATATACCAGGAAATATGATGGCAGTATATATATGCTTGAGGGGAAGGTGGTTCCATATTCGGGCCGTTAGATAATTTAAGTAAAAAGTCATTCATAGATGAGGAATAATGGTAAAGGAGCTTGGACTCTCATTGATGTGAGGGCTTAAGCTCTTTTTTATAAGCAAAAAATGCAAAATCATGGAGGTAAAGCGATATGTTTATTATTAAAAGTATTTTTTAAAATATGTATTTATGTATTTATGTAATACATAAATTATGCTATACTAAATATAATCTATATAGTGTTTTTGAAAGGCTAACGGAACAGATAAGTCATAGCACAGGAGGAAAAAAGCATATGTATAATATGAATTCTGGTTATTATGGGTTTAAGATGAGCAATAGGGCAGCAGAGGCTTACGAAAATGGTGAAAAACCTCTGTCAAAGTGGACAAAAAAGGCTCTGATCAAGCAGATAGAAGAGTATATTGAGGAAAATGATATTATCTGTCCTATTGAAACATTAAAGAAAACGACTTCACCGGTGCTTAAGAAACTCTTGTTAAAACGTACCTCTTGGCATCATACGTCCTACTATGCAAATGCCACGGATTTTTATTCAGTCAATTATGATGTTCTTGAAGATTTAACGCAGGAAGAGATTGAAGCTGCTGCCGTTGTATCAAAAGAGGCAGCAGTAGAGTTGAATAGATATAGAGGGAACATAGATTATCTTGAATGGACAGGGAGCCGAAAGCATCATAAAGCTATAAGGCGAGCACTTAAAGATGTAAATATTGAGGAAAAAGGTTCTTTTTACATCGTTAGTGATGATGGCGGTAAAGTGCTTTTAAGAAAGAAAATAGGCTCAAATGGTACATGTGTAAGCAAGTGTTCATAAATAGGCGAACAAGCTACTGTAGCTGCCATACTTAAAAGGTAAACGAAAAACAGAAAATATATAGTATAATTATGTTATTGGTGTTGTTTTGCTATACGGATAATAGATTGAGCTTAGCATTGGAGGGATGATATGGCATATGAAATTGATGGTATGAATATAAGTTATGATTATGAGGAACTTATTACTGAGCTCAAATCTGATGTAGCTGAAGGCTTATTAGATACTTCCAGCATTATTAACATTGTAAGAGAGCCTGATCCAAAGCTTAAGGGAGTTAACTATATTCCTATCGTTGACTATTATTGTTCCAATGCTCTTATAGAATTAACGGAGCCTTTGGAGGTTCTATATAACCGGGATGAGTATACAGATGAAGAATGGGAAGATATGGAAAAGGAAAGAAGGCAGATATTAAAGAAATATCGCCAAGACGAGCCCTTCTTTGAAAAAGCAACTGTTTTAGCCGTCCTCACAGAGATGGAGCAGTGGAATAAAGTATTTTAATAGATACTTAGGAGCTTTCCGTTATCAAATAGCGGAGAGCTCTTTTTTAGTACCATAAAAGTGTAGTTGTTAGAGAGTAATTAACTCTGACATCTGCACTTATTTTTTTATAATAAGGGGAGTAATTGGTCTGACGTGGCTCTTTTTGGATCAGCGCATCCGTCATATAAACCGTTAGCCAACCCCTTATTATAAGCATTCGCTTAAGCAGGTAGGGAGAAACACCCGCGTAACCAACTAAACTGAATGGTAATAAGTGTGGCTGGAGCAATTACTATTTACAGTTGGAGGAGGTTCAGAATGATTAGTGTTGGAATTGATGTATCAAAAGGAAAAAGCACTGTCTGCATACTTAAGCCGTATGGAGAAATAGTGTGCAGTCCTTTTGAAATGCAACATGTTGAGAAGGGGCTAGACGGACTCGATAGTATTCTCCAGAAGTTAGATGGTGAAATACGTATAGTCATGGAAGCAACGGGCATCTATCACTTGCCAGTATTGACTTATCTTACAGAAAAAGGCTATTTCGTATCTGTAGTAAATCCTTTTGTGATGAAGTCATTCGCAAAGGATAACAACTTTAGGGGTGCAAAAACTGACAAACTTGATTCGGTCATGATTGCTAATTATGGAATTGAAAAGTGGTTTAAACTCCAAAAGTATGAAGGTGCCGAAGAGGTATATGCTGAGCTGAAGCTGCTAGGGCGCAGATATAGGTACTATATGGAACTCCATGTTAAGGCTTTACAAGAATTAACTCATATCCTCGATTATGTCATGCCTGGAATCAAGAAAAAGTTTAATAGCTGGAACGAATCAAGCAACAAGGACAAGTTAAGCGATTTTGTGGAAAAGTTCTGGCATTATGATGTAATTACTTCCATGGGTCTTGAAAAGTTCAAAGATGAGTACCTTCTCTGGGCAAAAGAAAAGAAATATCACCGGAGCATATCCAAAGCTGAAGAAGTCTATGAATTAGCATCCGGTGGCATTCCTACACTATCTTCCAGTACCCCATCGACCAAAATGTTAGTACAGGAAGCAGTATCAGTATTAAGGGCTATAGATAGCTCCTTGGCTACTATATTAGCACGAATGCAGGTTCTTGCTAAGTCCTTACCAGAATACTCTACAGTTAGAGAAATGGGTGGTGTTGGAGATGTGCTAGCGCCAAAACTAATTGCAGAAATAGGAGATGTAAGAAAACTTCATAGTGCAAAATCTCTCATTGCTTGTGCCGGTATAGATCCACCGCCTTACGAGTCAGGACAATTTGTGGGCACAAATCGAAGGATGACAAAGAGAGGATCATCAACTTTACGAAAAGTAGGATATGAAGTAATGAGGGGACTTAAGAGTCATCCGGCGCCCAAAGATGCTGCTGTATATAATTATATAATCAAGAAAGAAAATGAGGGAAAGTGCAAAAAACACGCTAAAATAGCGGGATTAAATAAATTTCTACGTATATATTATGCAAGAGTAACCGCAGTCTACAAATAAGTAGCAACAGCTATAAAAAGGCTGGAATTATTCATCCAGCCTTTTTGTGATGCTTAAAAATAGTGAAATTGAAAACACTTAAAAATAAGCCGTTTCGCTATTGACATTTGTTAGCAGGTTTTTGTTGACAGAAAGCACTTTTTCGCTGCCCTAATTGACATTAAGCACATAAATATGATATCATTATATTGACAGATAACACATGTTTGTATCATTTTGCATTGGGGAAACATATCATGGAACTTAAGGATCTTGGCTATAAAGGAAAGAAGCTTGAAAAGCTTGCAAGTGACGGCATAACAACTGTGCCTGAGCTTTTATACAGAGAACCTAGGAAATATCTGTATTTCAATAAAGCATATGCGATTGAACTAAATGACTTTGTTAAGCAGGCTGCAGCTCTTAAACAGCCTATAGCTTTCACTGGAAAGGTTGTCAGTGCGGTTCTTGATAAAGTAAATGGCAAAAATATATCCGTTATCAAGATTAAAGTCGAAAATCCTGAGACGCATTTCAAGCTCTATGTGAACGTTTTTGGCTCATATTATGACTTTGATATGTATGAGCGCACGATAGACAGAACCGTTTATGTTGGTGGCGTAGTGCAGTACACAAACCTTAACGGCTTTGACCTTTTATCAATCTCAAATCCCCAGCTGTATTCAACAAATGAAAATGACCTTAAGATCTATCCCATTTACAGGAAGTATAAAGGAATCTCAGATGGTTTTTACAAGGATTCTATAAAAACAGGAGCCAATAATCTCCCAGAAGATTATCTTCCAGAGGGTCTTGCTGATAAATATGGCCTTATGGATTACGAGAAAACTGTCACAAATCTCCACCATCCCAAGAAGGAAGATGATGTGACAGGTGCAAAAAAGAGAATAGTATTTGACCAGATGCTCTATTTTGCGTCAAAGGTCGAAATGAACAATACAAGAAACACTGTATCAGACATAATCCCTACTAAGGAAGCGGTGCTTAGCAGCTTTATATTGTCGCTTCCCTATGAGCTTACGGACGACCAGAAGAATGTCATAGACAGCATCAAGAACAGTATGAGAAATGGTCAGACATCAGCTCTTGTTCAGGGCGATGTGTCCTGCGGAAAGACAATCGTTGCCATGTGCCTTATGCTCCTTATGGCTGAAAACGGATATCAGAGCGTACTTGTTGCTCCTACAGTGATCCTTGCAAGGCAGCACTTTGAAGAACTTTCCGGATACGCCCAAAAGCTTGGTTTTAGCGTAGCTTTCCTTAGTTCAGACATATCCACTTCTGAGAAGAAAAGGCTGGTTAAGGAAATCAAGGAAAACAAGCACCTTCTTATAGTCGGAACCCATAGCTGCTTTGGAAAGGACGTTGAATACCCATCCCTTGGCCTTGTAATAACCGATGAAGAGCACAAATTTGGAGTAGTACAGAGAGAATCCGTAAGAGAAAAGTCGGATGCAGGAGTTCATACGATCACAATGTCTGCAACGCCTATTCCCAGAACAATAGCCTGCTCACTCTATGGCGATAACATAGAGGTTTTCACAATAAAACAGATGCCAAACGGAAGAAAGCCTGTGCAGACAGCTATCTGTGTATCAGATAAGCCGGTATTCACATTTATGGAAAAGGAATTAAAAGCCGGACATCAGGCATACGTGGTCTGTCCTCTCATAGATGAAGCAGATGATGAGTCAAAAATGGCTGGAATATCATCGGTAGAAGAGATCTCTGCAAAATATCAAAGGTACTTTGAGCCGCTTGGATTCAAGGTTGGTGTTATTACCGGTAAGACTGAGAAAGAAGAACAGACAAGGATCAAAAAAGCATTCTCAGAAAATCAGATACAGATACTTATAGCAACAACTGTTATAGAGGTAGGCATAAACGTTCCTAACGCAACAGTAATCGTCATATCATCAGCTGAAAGATTCGGGCTTGCAACGCTCCATCAGTTAAGGGGCCGTGTGGGAAGAGGAGATAAGCAAAGCTACTGCATCCTTCAGAAATCATCCCCGGAAATTTCATCAGAAAACCTTCATATCCTTGAAGGCGAAACAGATGGATTTGAAATTGCAAAGGCTGACCTCAAAAACAGAGGAAGCGGTAATGTTCTTGGACTTGAGCAGTCCGGTAAGAACAAGTTCATAGATCTTATTATTCAGTATCCAAACCTTTATGAAAAAGTAAGGAAAATAGCAAAGTCACTAAAGAAATCTGATAGAAGCGCATATATCAAGACATTTGAGGAGTATTATCCATGTATGTGAAGTTTAAGTACAGAGTTTATTATGATGAATCAAGCGGTTACAGCGTATGTCAGTATCGTGATATAGAATCGGGCAAGAAAGTCACATGCGTGGGGACCAATCTTCCTACAATCAAGAATATTTCCTATGATTTTGTCACAGAAGAGTTCTCTACAGCGAAGTATGGTAAAAGCTGCCGCGTTATCTCATGGGAAGAGTATGTAAACAAGACAGAAGAAGATATTGTAGCTTATCTTTCATGTGGAATGTTCAGAGGAATATCCAAAAAAGTGGCGCAGAGCATATACGCAGCATTCGGTGAAGATACCATTTCCGTGCTGGATAATGATATAGACAAACTTATATCCGTTCCTGGCATTGGAAAGAAAACCCTTGAAAAGATAAAGAAGTCATACATCGAGAAAAGAGCAAACAGGGAGATCGCAGCCAAACTTATCAAATATGGAATCAGTATAAATGCCATCAACAGAATCTATGAAACATACAAGTCAGATGCGCTAAGGATAATCGAAGAAGAGCCCTATGAGCTGTGCAGTATAAGAGGGATCACTTTCCTTATGGCCGACATGATAGCAAAAGATAATCTCTTTAAAGAGGATTCCTACGAAAGAGTAAAGGCTGCATCCAACTATGTCCTTACAGAAGATATGATGTACGGAAATGTATGTATGCCGAAAAAGGACTATGCAATAAAGCTCCTCAGAGTCCTCAATACATCGAAGATCACAAAGGATAATATTTTGGATTTTGTCCTCAGAATGATTAAAGATGGAACTGTCAGATATAACAAGAGAGTAACTTCTGAGGGAAAAAGAGAGTATTTCTACTACCCACTTACCTATAAAACAGAACGTGACATTGCTGTCAGAATCAAAACACTGTTGTCACAAAAGAAGAGAATCGCTTCTGATATAGATAAACTCATAGATAAATATGCTGGGAGCATAGCTCTTGATGAAACACAGAGAGAAGCTGTAAGAGTTGGTGTTACTGAACCCATATTTGTAATCACAGGAGGCCCCGGAACAGGAAAGACTACAATCCTTAAGCTCATTGCTCAGATAAATGAAGAGCTTAATAGTGGAAATGACAACAATGTATTTCTTTCTCCCACTGGAAGAGCTGCAAGAAGGATAACAGAAAGTACCGGATTCCCTGCAAAGACAATCCATTCAGCACTTGGACTTGGAATTGTTGATGATGAAAGATTTGCTGACGAAAAGGGATTCCATGAGGAATGCCTTAAGGATGTGAACGTTATTGTTGATGAGGCTTCCATGATAGATCTCTGGACCATGAGCGGACTTTTGAGGAACATCAAGGATTCTACTCTTGGACTTGTAGGAGATATAGACCAGCTCCCTTCCGTAAGATGTGGTTCTATCCTGCGAGACCTCATCCAGTGCGGTGTTATCCCATGCGTACAGCTCGATACCATTCACAGACAGTCAGCAGATGCACTCAACATCTGCGAAAACGCACAGAACATAAAGAATGGTCGTCATGTGCTGAATACCGGCGATGATTTTCATATTATTGAAGCTGAAAGCCTAGAAAAAGCAGAAGATGAACTTATCGGAGCTGCGCTTCAGCAGATATATCTCTACGGACTTGAAAATGTTAAAGTGCTCTGTCCTTTTAAAAAAGGTTCCTGCGGTGTTTACAGAGTTAATACCATCCTTCAGAACGTGCTCAATCCTTCTAAAGGCGAAACAGAGCTTAAGATTCCCAACGATATGGTCTTAAGGGCTGGAGATCCGGTCATGCAGCTTAAGAATATCGAAGATGTTGCAAATGGCGATGTGGGATATGTACTTGAGATCACGAGTGATGAAGTAAAGGTGCTTTTTACCGGAGAAAATCCTGTAAGCGTAGACTACTCCTATATGGATGCAAAGGAACAGCTCACACTTGCCTATGCCACAACTGTCCACAAGAGTCAGGGAAGCGAATTTGATTCTGTTGTTTTATGCCTTACTCCCAAACATGGTCTTATGAAGAAAAGGAACATCCTCTATACAGGAATCACAAGAGGAAAGCATCAAGTAACGCTTATCGGGACATATGAGGCTTTCTATGAGTCTATCGATAACAATATGATCGAGGACCGCCACTCAATGCTTGCAGAGCTTATTGGAATATCAGAGACCGCTACAAAGCCAACGCCAAAGGTTGTTCCAATACCACAAAAGCCTGCATATGAGCAGATGGCACTTCCCTTTGTCTGATATTTATAAAGACAAAAAGGACATGAAAATGCTATAATTGTTTTTAAGCTAAAAAGAGTCATTTTAAGGGAAAAACCTCTGAATGAAAACAAAGTGTAAGGATCATAAAGGCATCACCTATGCATCCATAACTGCAAAGTGTGATGCCTATGGCATACAACCAACTCTATATCTGAAACGAATCGAACGAGGCTGGACCGAACAAGAAGCACTTGAAGGTAGACAGCCTTATTTCTCACGTGATGGAGTAGATTACTACTCTCAGAAGGAAGTCTGTGACGCATTTAAGATCCATCCCAATTCATTCCGCTTAAAACTTAAAAAAGGTTATTCCATAGATGATATTGTTGACCGGGTATCATACCGAGCAGAAGATCATCTTGGAAACAAATATAAGAACGAAGCAGAAATGTGCGCAGTGTATGGAAAAAAGGTATCCACTTATAGGGCCAGGATGCGAAAAGGTATGGGTAAAGAAGAAGCTTTAACCAAACCGTAAAGAAAAATATTGGGGGCATTATTATAGATGGAAACATTCCAAATCAAGAGTCTGCTCTTAGCTGATGCAATCTGGGGTTCATCAAGATGCAGAAAAAGTATTTTAAAAGATTGCAATGGCTATATCAACAGTGACACTGGCGATAGAGGAAGAATAGTTCTTGAATATCTTTTAGCCAGAATATATGGTATACATCGTGTTCCAGGATATGAGCCTCAATATGGAGGTTCATTTTCAGAAGTATCACGCGAATCAAATGGTTTTACAAAAGAAAACCTTGATGAGGCAGAGCAAGAACTCAAAAATTTGATTGAACATGTTCAGACTCAAATCAGATTAAGTGGCAAAGCACATGATGATCATGCAGAACTTGTAAGGTCCTTAAGAAATTTTGAGTGTAAAGAGATAGTTCCTCAACTAATTGCAGGCGAAAAGAATATTACAATGCCAGCAAACATCATGACTTCATATGCGTATGATGGCAGACTTCATTGTTATAACAGTTCAATATCCGTTAAAAGGAAAGTCCCTGTAAACAAAATCCTATTTTGGGATGAATATATCGAAGCACCGGAGTATATCTGCTCAAAAAATCTTCATATGGGCGAATATGAAGTATGGGTTTTGAATGATGACATCTTTGGTGAAGTGTCGCTCGATAGAGATGCTTTTATTATAGCGGAAGAAGCAGATCTTGAGTCCATGAATGAAAAATATTCAACCCGATGGCACAATAGAAGCTATTACGACAAAGATTGTCGTATCAACAATGTTTATACAGTTGAAGCAAAGCCATGTGAATGTGAAGACTGGCTTACGAAGTTTGTCATGAAACGAAACGAAAAGCAAATCCGTGAATTATTTAGAATGGAAGAATGTTAAACTCAAACAAATTTATCAGACAGTAGGAGAAAAGTAAGATATTAAACAAACAGGATAAATCAAATAAAAAGCACCTCCACCGGGAGCCAGATCCGCAGTGAAGATGCCTTTAGGCTTTTGGAAGATTGTTCATCGTGTATCTTCCTCCTTTCTTTAGTTACTCTATATATCGGACAATGAGTCTTAAAAACTTAATGTTTTGGAGGTTTGGGGCATCGATTAGATGCCCCTTTATGTTATTTCAACGCCCTGACTGGTAAAAGTCTAAGGCCGCTGGTACCAAAGAATAACGAATTTCGTATCATTCCAATTCTATAGAGATTGAGAACATAAAGCATGGCAACCATGATTTTGAATGTGCCGAACACCATGATGAGTTCCTCTACTGTAGGTGGATAACCCATCTTTCTCGTGTAATTCCCTATAAAAGCTGCGATATCTCCTTCTAACTGTGCCATATAAATATCCCCGTTTCATTGTTTTTTTCCATGGATAACAGTATAACGCCCATGTATGTATCAATTTTGTTTTTCATATAAATAATCTATAAATTCTTCATCTGATCATTCTCTGGAGTTCGTTCTTGATCTGCCGTACCTGTGAAATAGCGTTTTCACATTCTTTCTTTGCTTTTCCTATCTGGGACTGTACGATTACATCCATTAGAAATCCGTCGCAGAAGAGATCGCCAAATGTCAAGAATCCATTAATATGCACAGATGAGTAACCATCAACATCCCGAAGTTCTTTGGAAAACTTGGCAAGTGCTTTCTTTGCAGCGTTTATTTCATGTTCTGCATCATTCATTTTTCCGTGTTTAATGAGACCACTTATAAAGCCGCCACCCAGAGTGTCAAACAGTCCCCAACCGCTTGCACTTGAAAGACTTCTCTTTGCTCTTTCAAGATGGTTAAGTGCTACATCAGCGGCTTCAATAGCTTCCTGAATTTCTCTTGTTCTTACATCATACATAATTGTTCCTCCATAAATGATCAGGGTGGACTCTTGCTAATATCATGGTAGAACAAGGGAAAGTGAAAATATATGACAGATGTAGTGTGATAAACCAGCTTATTTTCCTTTTTTAGAGAATACGTGAAGAATGTTGTCCTGATATTAAAAATGCTTAAATACATTATCTTGTATTATAACAATAACAGTACTACAATATTATGTATGAGAAACCCGTAAACCTTATTTGTTCCAATGGAGAGTGATTATGATCACACAGTTCCCGGAAGTAATAACTATTGATGGTTTCGTTTACAAAAAGATGTCCCAGAGGGCAAGTGGAGGAGCATATTATGACTCCAAAGATAATCCTTCTGAGATAACATCGAAGTCAATCTGCCTTTATCCGAATGGAGAACTCACTTACAGCTGGAGAGGCGTTGAGCAAAAGTGGAATAAAAGCTACAGAATTGTAGGAAGACAGGCATTTAACTGAATATGGACTAATAGGCTTCGCTGCAGAAATGTAGTGAAGCTTTCTTTTTTGAAGGAGCACAGTTGAATGTTTATCGATAAGTTATTCATAATTAATCAAATATTTATACAAATAATGTTAGAATTAAGTATGGATACCTCTAAAGCATAACAATATTGTTAAGGCAAGATCATTATGAATTCAAAAAGGATCTATACTTCTATCAGCATAGCCCTCCTTTTCCTGGTGATATCTCTGGGTGTTTTTGTCATGCCCGTCATTGCATCGTCTGATTCCCCTACTCAAGAATTTACAATTGGAGTGCCAATAGACAGGTGTCCTATGTTTTACATTGACAGCGATTCCGGTGAAATCGTAGGAATCGGAGTAGATCTCATGAAATCAGCCGCTAAGGAAGCTGGTTTTGAGGTCGTATTCAAGGCCATAAGTGAACCTAATCTTAAAGAAGCTCTTGATAATACTGAGTATGACTTGGTTATGCCCTTTGGCAGTGCTGTTACAAGCGCATCTGGGGACGCAACCATCGTATCAGAAAATCTCATACAAACCCCATTTACCATTGTCAATACTGGTAAACAGTCTATTTCTGACATAAGTGCCATTAGAATCGGAATGTTAAAATCACAGGGCGGGGTCGCAGAAACTGTAAAACAGTTATACCCTGGAATAACGATAATCCTTTACGATTCCATGGCTGACTGCATTAAGGCGCTTAGAAAAAACGAAGTAGATGCACTTTTGCATAACTCATATACTTGGAGCTATGTGCTTCAAAAACCATCCTATAAGGATCTTAAAGTACAGCCTTCTGCCATGTTTTCAATGGATTTTCGTGCCGGCACTCTTGATACCGCAGAGGGAAGAAAACGCATTGAACTTATAAACGAAGGAATTACAGCTATTCCTGAAACCAAAAAGCAGGCTATAGCCCTTGATTACACTACTAGAGATCTATATGTGTACTCTTTCTGGGATTACCTGTATCAATATAAGTATTTCCTTATTGTCGGGACTATTCTTTTTATTGCTCTTGTTATTATGCTTGTCTTAAGACAGAAATCATATTTCGAAGAACAGAAGGAAAAGATGCGACTAATGGAGGATATCGATCCTCTCACCGGCGTACTTAGTCACAATGGTTTCAGGAAAAAGGTTGAGGAACTCCTTATCAATAACCCAGATACGGCATATACGATATCGTATAACAACATAAAGGACTTCAAGTTTATCAACGACAGCTTTGGATGGAAAGTGGGAGATGAGCTGCTAAAGTTCTGGACAGAGAGAAGTCTTGAAATTCTTACGGATAAAGAGGCCATTGGAAGGTATGATGGAGACCACTTTGTAATTCTTCGCTGCATGGGTGGCAATGAGCAGATTCTTCAGGATGAAAAATATGTTCTAGCCCCTGTCCGTAATTACTTAAAAGATCGCGGCAAAGACTTCATTGTAAGGTTCTGCACCGGCATATATGTTCTTATGCCGGATGACTATAAGGATATAAACGTAGATAAGATGCTCGACTATGCCCGTATTGCCGAGAGAAAAGTAAGAGAAACCAAGAAAGAAGGATTTGAGTTTTATAATCCAACGCAGTGGGACAGAGGTAAGCAAAGCGCAGGAATAGTAAGCCGTCTTCCTGCAGCTGTTGAGTCAGGGGAAATACAGGTATGGTATCAGCCACAGGTAAACTATAAGACAGGAAAGATAACAGGTGCAGAGGCTCTTTGCCGGTGGAACAGTAAAAAGAATGGGAATATTTCTCCTGGAGAATTTATTCCTATTCTTGAGGAGGCAGGGCTCATCTACGATCTTGATTGTCATGTGTGGGACACTGTATGCAAAGACTTAAGACGTTGGAATGAACAGGGTAGAGATATTTGTGTGTCTGTAAACCTTTCAAGACAAGATATTGTAAAGAACCCCGATGTGGCAGAGCATTTTAATACTTTAAAAGAGTTCTATAACCTGTCGCCAAAGCAGCTTCGTATTGAGATAACGGAAAGCGCATATGTTGAGAACTCAGATGTCATCATAAAGACCACCACTAAGCTTCGTGAGGCTGGCTTTGAAGTTGAGATGGACGATTTCGGTAGCGGATACTCATCACTAAATATGTTAAAAGAAGTAGTTTTAGATCGAATTAAGCTTGATCTTCGATTCATCACAGGCTCTGGAGATCAAAAGATGGGGCGGACGATACTTAGCTACATGGTTCAGATGCTCCAAGCTATTGGAACCTCCCTCATTGCAGAGGGTGTGGAGACATTGGAACAGGCAGATTTCCTCGGAAGCCTTGGATGTGAGGAAATGCAGGGGTATTACTTCTACAAGCCCATGCCGGTAGATGAGTTTGAGAAACTTGATGGATTTGTAAAGAAATCCGAAAAGCAATGATATGTAATTTCAAACAAGCAAGACTTAAAAGCGGGTGTCCTAATAGTTGGTTAGGACACCTTAATATTTGCATATAATACAAACTGTTGTTCGTACGGTTTATAGGACTCCTCAGATGGTAGGATATGTATATAGAAAAGCAAGGAGAGCATAAAAGAACAATTACTGGGGACTTAGTACGTGTATGAAAAGGGATTTTGCTGGGGAGGATGTCTTAATCAGGCATCCTCTTTGATTATAGTATCGCTTAATAAGGAAAGAGAGGAATTGACCATGATTATTTTAACTATAGCTTTTGCACCATTACTATTTGTGGGCTGGTGTTTTGTAAAGACGATTGAAATAGTGGCGGGGTTTTTAAAATTTGATATGAGATGTGCAGCAGTTAAAAAGAAGAATCCGGAGCTGTACAGGCAGATGAAGGACGAGGCATTTAGAATGACAAATAGCGGAAACTCTGCATATTGGGTTATTCATCAGGCGAACAATTCTGGAAAACGAAAATAAAAGAAGCACAGGGTATCCTTATAACACTATTAGTGATAACAAGATTATTAAAAGGTAGCGTTTATGAAGAGATTTTTATATTGGCTTAAGAAGAATATTAAGGGACATGGCAGATTCTGCAAGCATTTTTGTGTAACATGCGAGCATTATGAGATTTGCCATACAGATGGCGAGATTGGGTAAAACTCTGCGTCGCCTCTGAAGCGACCAAAATAGATACATATTTAGTTATCATTATTTCATACAGAAATATAAGATAATTATAATAGTTACAGAAGGAGGCATTTCATGACAGTAAAGGAAGCCAGAGAAATAGTCAGAAACTTTGATGAAGGTAAGAAATTCACGGATGAAGAGGAGTTTATGTTCATAGAAGCCATGAATTTTCTTATAGAAGAGAATAAGGATCCAAAGGACATGATGTATCTTGGAGGATACTATTATGAACTTAAGCACTTTGATCTTGCTCTTAAGTACTATGAGATGGCAGCCGCTATGGACTATGATGAAGCTTACGAGTGCCTTGGATATATATGGTATTACGGACGGACTGGAGAAAGAGATTTTAAGAAGGCTTTCGAATACTTTTCGAAAATGATGGACAAGGGAAATCTCGTAGCTGCCTACAAAGTAGCAGATATGTATAAGAACGGCTATTACGTTGATAAAGATATGAACAAATACCAAAGCATAATAGAAGACCTGTATAAAAAGGTTCAGAAATGCAAAAATGTATTTGATCCTGTCCCAGAAGTATATACAAGGCTTGCCCGGATCAGAACCGAAGAAGGAAAAGAGGAGGATGCAGTTAACCTCTATCTAAAAGCAAAGGATTGGCTTGCCCAGCGCATACGGTTTAATGCTTTCTTCGGCAATCTTAATATAATGAAATGGCTCATTGATGATCTTTACGAACTCATAAAATTTGATGAAGAGTGGTTTGATTTCTTTGATCTTTATTATCTTCTAAAGACACCTAACAAAATAAAGTTCTTTTACGAAGATGAAGAGATGAATCTTGAATCAGTGATGGAGGGGGATGAGTGCGTAGTCCGCTTCAATGATAAATGGTATCACTCAAGAGATGATTTCTTCAAAGATGCAGCAACTGAAGATGGAACAAAGCTAACCGCCATATATGGAGATTTATACGGATTCGAGGTGATGAAAAATGGCTGATATTGTAAAAAAGCATAATACTTCTTATGCCAGATATGAGGAACTCATTAACAGAAGGGATGAGCTTAAGAAGGAAGCGTTTCAATACCATGCTGATTATGTGAGGGAGTTTGGAGACCTTATCCTGGAACTTTTCAGAAAAAAGATTGAATGTATTCAGAAAAAGAAGACCATCGAGTACTGTCAAGCTGCTCTAAATCATGGTAAAAGTGTGGACCAGGCACACCTCCAGGCTTATCTGGAAAAAGAGATGGCAGATTTCCAAACGCAGTTAAAAGACATGGTAGAAGAACATGAAGCTGCACTTAAGTCCACAGTAGTTACAGAAAAGGATTTGCTAGAGATTAAACGCATATATCACAGGCTGGTTAAAAAGATTCATCCGGATATCAATCCGGCAGTTACCGGTTCAGAGGAACTGATGGATCTATGGCATCGAGTATCGTTAAGTTATTCATGCAATGACCTCAAAGCCCTTCAAGAGCTGGAGATTCTGGTAATGCAGGCTTTGGAATCAGCAAGTTTTGACGCTCTGGATATTCCTGATATTGAAGAGAAGATCATAGAACTGGAAAGAGAAATCAAAGAAATAATGGAAACAGATCCATATCAGTATAAATTTCTTCTGGCAGACAGCAAGGCTGTTGAGGCAAAGAAAGAGGATATTAAGGCTGAAATGAAAACCTATGAGGATTACAACAAGCAGCTTGATGAAATCCTTGAAGAAATATTAGGAAGCGGGGTGAAGATAACATGGCAAATGAACTGTCAGTAACGCCGGAACAAAGCGCAGTTGCAACAATAGAAGGCCATGAGCTTGGTGATATAATCAAGCCTCTTATCAAAGAAATACATCTTTTTGACTCATATGTTGCAGGAACAACCCATCTTGATGATAAATCGGTACTTGAAACTATTACTGTTGGGGACATGCTTACTCTTCAGCGGGAAGACAACAAATTTGATAGTAATGCAATTCTGATTCTAAATAATGAAAAGAAGAAACTGGGTTATGTACCAGAAAAGGACAATATTGTTTTTGCAAGGCTTATGGATGCCGGAAAACTTCTGAAAGCAAAGATAACTGATATAAAACAGAAGGGAAGCTTTACCCAGATCAGTGTTGGTATTTATTTGGTTGACTTTTAATGGAGGATATCACAATGGACGAAAAAATATTGCTTACAGATGAAAACATGGTTGGCTTTTTCCATGAAGACGAAGAATATGGCTGCTTTAGTAACTGGTATCCGGCAGAATTCGACTATGCCAGGGAACATTATAAGAATGTTGAACAGTACATGATGTACCAAAAGGTCATGATGTTTAGGCAGTATGAGCTTGCAGATAAGATCATGAAAACCGATGACCCTTCAGAGTGTAAAAAGATTGGCAGGACTCATTTCCCAGAGTTTAATTCTGAATTATGGGATAAGACTTGCAAAACCATTGTTAAAAGAGGCGTTAGAGCTAAGTTCCTTCAAAACAAGGAGCTTCTTGAACTATTACTTGGTACAGGAAATAAGCTCCTTGCAGAATGCTCTCCATTCGATAAGAAGTGGGGCATTGGTATAGACATAAATGACACTGATAGGTTTGATGCATCAAAGTGGAAAGGCTCAAATCTTTTGGGAAGGGTTTTAATGGAAGTGCGTGAAGAATTAAGAGCGGAAATGCTTGCAGTAAATGGAGAAGGTATTGAATACATAAATGCTCATGAATTAGATCCTATCCCTGAATGGAATATGACAGCCGGTGAACTCAAGAGAATTCCACAGTTCTACGATGCAATTCATGCTTATGCAGATACTTTACCTATTCAAAATGATGTGAGAAACATTTTTTACTACGATTACTCACTTTATGACTGGGAAGTTGCCATGTGCACAAACATGGGCGGAGGCCTTCCGGTAATCGGGTTCTATGAAATGAAGCAGGATATTTATGATACTGCTCGTAGACTCAGTACTTCTACTAACCTGACCCCAAAAAGAATAAATTATTGCAAAAAGTATATTCCTATCTTGCAAATGATTGAAGATGATCCTGAGCTTAAAGAAGCTTGCAGCAAGTACTCAGCATTTTCTGAGCCTGAAAAGCACAAAAGCCTAACAAATTACTTATATGGTGAATTCATGAGAGAGGCTTATTCAGCAGATATGGTTATAAATGATTATTCGGAGACAGTGTCAGCCGTACTAACAGATGAGCAGGTTTCTAATCCAACCGAAGACATGATTAAAGATCTGACATCCAAACAGATTCTTGGATGCATAGCATGGCATTTCAGACGTGATCATTTTTGCGAGGGATCATTGGTCTCAGATAGCATCGCTAATGGATATATGCTTATGCTTTTGAAGGCTTTCTTGGATAAAACGCAGGTAAATTACAGAGTAGATTTCGATTCTTAAGGAGTATATAAATGTACGGAGCATTATTAGGAGATATGATAGGAGCCCCTTACGAGTTTGACAGGGGCAATAAGTCAAAAGAGTTTGAGATGTTTAATGATGAAGTGGCTTTCACTGATGACAGTGTAATGACCATTGCTGTTGCAGAAGGAATTATGAACGCTGGTCTTGGTGCTGATGAAAGCTCAATGAAGAATGAAATAATCAAAAGCATGAAGATCTGGGGTAGAAAATACCCCGATGCCGGCTATGGAGCGAAATTCATTTGGTGGCTCATGCTTGATGATCCAAATCCATATGGCAGCTTTGGGAATGGTTCAGCCATGAGAGTATCATCGGTTGGATGGTTCTATGATTCAATTGAAAGGACAAGGGAAGTAGCAAGATGGACTTCTGAGGTAACACACAATCACCCGGAAGGAGTCAAAGGAGCGGAGGCAACAGCTTCAGCTATATACCTTGCAAGGACAGGAAACAGTAAAGATAAAATTAAAAACTATATCATAAACGAGTTTGCCTACGACCTATCAAGAACATGTGACGAGATAAGACCAGAGTATCGACATGTCGAGATCTGCCAGGAAACAGTCCCGGAAGCAATAACGGCATTTCTTGAAGGAACTGACTTTGAAGACGTAATAAGAACGGCGGTATCACTCGGAGGCGACTGCGATACTCTTACATGCATAGCCGGAAGCATGGGAGAAGCTTTCTACAAGATACCGGAGAACATGATAGAGGAATGCAGAAACAGACTTAGCAAGGATATTCTTGATGTTGTTGACAGATTTATGGAGGCAAAACAATGAGTGATAATAAAGAGTTTGCTGAAATTATGCAAAAAATCACAAGTGGTCTTACCGGGGATCCACAAAAGGATATGAAGTATCTGGATGAGAAAAGCAAAGAATACAAGGATCATCCTATGAATATAGAGATTCTAAGAGCTTGTGGAAGGCTTATGGCGCAGCTTATACCCGAGGACAAGCGCGAGGAACTCAATAGATTCATGGCAAATCGAGAAAGCGGGACCAAAGCCGCTCTTGAAGAGGCAAAATTCAACATTTATCAGAAGAATTTTGATAAAGCACTCAGCATAATTGAGGGCGTGATACAGAGTCAAAATGATCTTGGCTTTTTTAAAGATGACGAGGTAAGTGAGTATCATGATTTTGGAGAGTTCTTTGAAGAAGCCTTATATACGCATCTTTATAAACCGGAAAAGGATCTTAGGAATGCGCCATTCCCTTACACAGAAGCTTATCTCATATATGGCGGTGTTCTTATAGATCTAAAGAGACCTGAAGATGCACAGAAAGCATTTGAACAGGGACTTAAATGGAATCCGGTTAGTTTCCCACTTACTTCTGAATACATTGAAACTTTCAAAATGATAGGTCAGATTGATAAGTATTTTGAGCTGTCGCTTAATGCATTTAAGATTGCTTTCAGGCCAAAGCAGATTGCAAGGTGCTACAGGAACCTCGGTTATTACTTTATCGAGAAGGAATTATATAAGGAAGCAATGGGCTGCTATATATTAAGCGCATTCCTGGACAAAGAGTCTGACCAGGCACAGTCTGAAATGTATTATATCCATACAAGGACAGGAGGAACAGTAAAAGAGCCTACTATGGATGAGATTACCTCATATGCTCAGAAGTATTCATTCCCAATAGGTCCGGATAAAGATGT
>JAEEGK010002379.1_pt1 | contig 47110 bp, 31 predicted proteins | sample 8958771 | NCBI WGS metagenome assembly JAEEGK01 (sample SAMN16246547, study PRJNA631951) | gut metagenome | biome: gut microbiome; feature: rumen; material: SC-attached | host: Bos | place: Iran: Karaj | collected 2018-10 | reverse complement strand
TCTTCGGTCTGCAAGCGCTTCGTTAGCTTGCATCCCGAGGGGGGAGGGCTCCTCCATGCCGTTGGGAGGGGTTAAGGGTTAGTTTAATAAAAAAAGTTAGGGTTTAGGCGGGCGATGACATCGCCCTGAAATAAACGACGCTTGTTGTGAGCGTGCACAAAAATGTGCACGAAATGCAAAATACAAGCGGACGTTATTGATGTTGATCACTCCCGATGATGGATCGATAATGCATCGAGAATGGATCGACATTCCTCCGAGTCGGGATTGAGTGGCGGAGATGTGTTACGGTTGAGGCGGCGGGCGAATTGCTTGCCGTTGCGGTAATAAAAGACTGTGTTGCCAATCTTGCCGGAGATGGAGGCTATGCCAAAAGGGAGTTGAACTTGCATGGTGGGTAAAATGTTAAGTTGTTAAACTGTTAAATTGGTAAAGGGTTGAACTTGAAGGGGTGGAAGTTATGCCCCTCTATTATATAATACAAGGGCTACAACCTTCAGGCGGCGGATGATGCGTGTAAAGCTCTGTTGTACAGCCTGTTGTGAGATGTTGAGTTCGCGGGCAATTTGGCACTCGGACAAGCCTTGAAGGTAGAGACGGAGGATTCGGCAGGCGCGTCGGCGGTTGCGTTCACCGGGCTGTGGGTGAGAGAAATAATAGTCGATAACCTTGGGCAAAAGTGCTCTGCATCGTTCGCGATATGTGGCGCGGTTGGTGTGATCAAGGTGCTGGTCGATGGCATCCTCGCCGACGCTTTCGTCGGGGATATCGAGGGCAGCAAGATGGGCGTTGTCGTGGGGGATGAAGTGGGATGCTTGCTGAGCTTGCCAATCGCGGGCGTTGGTATAGAAAGAGACGAATGTGGTGACGAACTCGTCGGGCGCAGGGTGCGGTGAATGCTCGTAAAGAGCGAGCATGGTGTCGTGGAGCAGATCCTCGTCGAAGATGTTTTTGCCGGTCAGGATCTTGATGATATCGGGCTCGTATTGAGCGTAAGTTTGGAAAAATTGTTGTGATGTCATAATGATTGGGGGTTAGGGGTCGGATGGGATCCGACGTTAATAAACGAAGGGTGATACAATGTGCCGGATAGTATCCGGGTCAATGTAAGAATCTTAGAGGAAGCGGGAATCCTCATAGTAGGTGCTGTCCCACCAGCGGCGTTCATAATCTGAGCGGTAGTCAATCTCCTCTTCTTCCTCGCGGTACTCTTCTTCATAGTACTCTTCTTCGTAATATTGCTCGTGTATCATATAACAAATTTTTCGGGGTTAGACATGTGGAAGCGCTCGACATCAGCAGCGGTGTACAGACCTTTTGTGCCGTTGTAGATGGCAGTATAGTAGGTGAGGCTGCGGGAGAGAGGCTTGCCGAAATGGTTGACGGGGGCGTTGTCGGTGATGAGGCGTGATGCCTCGATGAACGCCTGCGTGGGGATGAAAGCGACAAACTTGCGCTGGCGGATGCGGTCGCAGATGATGTCGTGGATCTGTTGTTGCTGCTGTGGGCTGTAGAGCGCCCAGGCTGCTGCCGCTTCGTATTGGCGGCGGGGGCTTGTGCCGTTGGCAAGAAGGACTTGCCAGATTGTATCGAACTGCATAAAGGTGATGGTGTTAAAAAATTAATTGTTCAAAAAAATGGTGGTGGTGATGGTGTTGGTGTTAGGGGGATAATAGAGGGTATATTCACCACCACCACCATTTTTTCTTTTCTTTTTGGTTCTTTTTCTTTTCGCGATTCTTGATCGCCCATGCATGGTCGATACATTGGGGAGATCATTGATCGCCCAAGCTTGGTCGATGCATTAGGATGCAGAGATCCTTTGAGGGCGTCTGGCATGTTCCCTATTGCAAATAAAAAGGAACATGCCACGCCTCAAACGGCTATAAATCAACACACTTGACGGTGAGTTTGATTTCGTCGGGGGCTTTGTCGGGATAGAGTTCGACGAAGGTCTTGATGTAGCCGTTCATGACCGCGGTGCGTGCTTTGACAAGGTTCTGCTCCTTGACCTTTTCGCGGGCATTCTCGCGCCATTTGACGGCTTGCTCCTGTGGGTACTTGTGGTAGTCGGCGAAGTTGAAGACGTCGGTGCGCTGGAGCTGGAACGTGCCTACTCCTTCGACCTCAAACTCGCCTTTTTCCAAGCCTTGAGCGGCGAGGATGGCGACGGCTTCGGAGGTGGCAGCGTCGGAAATTTGGTTAATACGAGCCTCAGCGGCTTTGATGGTATTGCGCAGGGAGCGCAGTTCTTTTAAATTTTCGGATTTCATAACTTATTTTTTTTAGGCGGCGGATTCTATCCGCCTGTAATTCAAAGAAAAATTGTTGGTGTCGGATACAATCCGACGTAATTGACAAAGTGAGCACTGAATAACATTCAGCATAATGGACGACGCCGGTTAGTCGCCTTCATAGACATCGCCGGCAAGATTGAGACCACGGCGGAGGGCGGCGCGGAGAGCTGCGTCGTAACGGCGATGGTCATCACGGGAGAGCCAGATGAGGTTGGAGGCGCGGTTGTCGTACATGTCACCGTTGCGATGGTGGCACTCGTATCCCTCGGGGCGTGGGCCTATCCATGTGAGCGCGATGAGGATGTGGCAGTTGCCATACTGGCGCATGGAAGGATAGTGCGAGCCGCTTATGCCGTTATGCGAACGCCACGTGCGTTGACGCAAAACGGATGGGCGGAGCTCCCTGCCTTTGTAGTTAAAGAACCGCCCGTCGGCGGAGCAATAGAGGGGCTTGCCGTGTGTACGGTCAAGCGGACACAAACGGAGTTCAGTGCCATCTAATGCTTTTCCCTTCGCAGGGAAGATTTGATTTGTTGTTGCCATAATTTTGATAATTGTTAGTTAAAAAATTATGGCTGGCGCCAGCCTTGTTTTGGAAATCCGGTGCAAAGTTACGGGAAATATACGAAAAAAGCAACGCCGATTTTGGCGTTGCTTGGTAGATGGGATAATAAACCGAATGACGATTTATCGTTAAATGATTGATTCTAAGAGTTTATAGGCTCTCCAGACGGTTTTGGCACTGACGCGGAAATGTAGTGCCACTTTCAGTTGGCTAAGGTTGGGATACATGAGGTGGAACTCACAAATTTCCATCCATTGGGTGAATTGTACGGGTAAGCCGAGACGGAAGAGAATGCTCAGTTCTCCGGAAGATTTTTTGTTGAGCAGATAATTGTATGTAGTCATGTAAGTATGCACGGGAAAACAGCCGGCAACGTGCCGGTCGGGTCTAAGCCACCGTGCATACTTACGGGAAAAACCCCGCTACTCTCACGAGCAGCGGGGAACAAAATACAGTGAAAACGCAGAATAACTTATTCTGCTTGAGTAACAAGGCAAGTCTGCCTGCGCCTAAAGTGCAGGAACAGAAAAGCCGCATAGAGTATTGCTAACGCGAGTAGCGGAAGTACAGCATCGCCTATGGGGGAGAACTGCGGGTTATTCGGGTCGTAGCCCGATTCTCCACCTGTCCCCGGAGGGGCTTTGCGTATGGAGCGTCCGGTTGCTTCCGGAGTTGACGGTTTGACCTCATAGATGGTCGAAGCATGGGTGCTTCCAGAGGACATAAAAGATGCATTGTTGACCGACTGCATTTCAGCCAAGGGAACATTCGCCGGTTCGACAAACGGTGTAAAGTTCACTGCAAACAGATTGGATGCATTGTTGACCGACTGCATTTCAGCCAAGGGAAAATTCGCCGGTGCGACAAACGGTGTAAAGTTCACAGCAAACAGATTGATAGCTAAGGAGCAAATCAGTATAGTGATCATTCGTTTCATCTTACTTTCCTCCTACCATTAGTTTAACACTCTCGTTGTCAGCGCGCAGGATATACAATCCCTCGCCATAGGATTCACTGAGCCGTTGTCCGGCTTCGTTGATTGAGCAGTTGCTATACTGCGTTAGGCAGACACCGCTAATCGAATAAACGACTATGTGCGTCTTCGTTTCGGAATTGACGACATCGTCCCAGCCTGTAGGCGTATCGGCAGCGGTCATGCCCGGACGTATAGCCATGTAACGTGCTCGTGTTGGATTATTGACGAGCAGGTAGCATTCGAACGGAGGAATAGGTCGTGCGTCCGAGGCATTATCCAGACGCAACCATGCACCATTGCCGTAATCGCTTTCGAGCATGTAAGCACCAGCCACTGAACCTGTTTGCATCGATTTGTTGACGCATACATTGACTACATTGTCCAAACTCGGGGCACTTCCTGCACTGAACGAAGGAATAGTCTGATCCGCTGCGCCAAAGAAGGAGATATACTTACCTAAGAAATAGCTGTCATGCCACTGGATGATGTACGGGGTATCCTTGGATGGCTTATAACCGGTCGGACTCTCGGGGTCATTCCATTTGCCGAACTCAGCAATGGAAAGATCAGTTGTTTTTTCCGGTGTGCGAATGATATAGTGTCCGGTGTAGAACGTACCACTCGAACGGTAATACGGCACGATGTCGTAGTATGCAGGTCCATCGACCTCATCCCACACCTTGACTGCGCTTACTGTGAACGGCAGACAGAGGGTGTGCCACATATCCAGATCACGTACTTTCATACGGAATTCGATGGTTTCGGTGATTGTACCGCCGCCATAAGACTCTACATCATCCAATGCGGCACGCGGGTCATCATCCTTGTCGCCGGAGCGATAGATGACGAAGTTGGTGGATTTGAACTTGGCGTAGGCATTGGAAGTGGCGGTTATGCTGCTATTCGTCCACGGATTATATGTCGTGAACGTATTTCCATACGAGTCGTTATTACACCACCCCACGAAAGTATATCCGGAAGCCGCAGTTGCTGTATAGGTGACGGAACCACCGGCCACAACATACCCGCCATTCGGAACAGCATTTCCGTCTCCATCCACGACGGATGTGACACTACCTCCGACCGAAGCGCCGTAGTTGACTTGATACGATGTCGGATATACAACCGTGACGGTCTTGTCAGTAATGTTGAAAATGAACTTATAGGTTCCCTTTCCGGCGGTCGTTATACCGCAGTTGACGGTTTTGTCGGTACCAAATGGCCACGCGCTACTATTACCATAGGTCATTTTAAACACCTCGGTAGTACTATTCTTGAGCCAGTTACCGGTCTGCTCATCGTAGATTGCGAACTCATAGGTAGTGTTAGCCGGTAGGGTCATTGTCACGTAACAGGTGTCCTTACTGCCGGCATTGGTGCCGATATTGGTGAGCGTATGGGTAGTACCCCAGTTCTCACCATTCATTGTTCCCTTGATGGAATAGCGTTCTACGAAGTTGGCGGTAACCGTTTGACCGGAAGTAGCACCGGAACCATTACCGCTCAAAGTCGTCGGGTTGGTGCTTGTGCTTGTAAGGCTAATATCCGAACCGGATTTCGACCAACTGCTGAACTTATATCCCTCATTCGGCACAGCGGTTAACTCGCGAGTTGTCGTCACACCGCAGGTGGTGCTTGTCGCATCTGCTCCACCTATCTGCACTTTTCCGTGACCGTCATTAGAGAGAGTGACGGAGGTGGAAGTTTCTACGAACTTGGCGTAGGCATTGTCTGTGGAAGTGACGTAATTGTACCAGGGGTTGTTGTTAGTGAATGCATCCCCTTCAAATGCATCCGAACTCCACCAACCGGCAAAAGTATATCCACCGGCAGGAGTTGCGGTATGGGTGACAGAAGTATTATAGGTTACATAGTCGCCGGAAGTCAAAGCATCTCCACCTGCCGTTGCTTCTGCCGTGCCACCGGTAGTGCCTATATGCAATGTGCCGTCAATATCGAGGTATTTCTGTCCGAAGTTAACAGGATACGGACGAAGAACAGTCAGTGTCGGATGATTACTTCCGTCTATGGCCGTAATCTTAAAGATGTATTCACCTGCACCACTGGTATAGAGGAACACATCGTTATTGCTGTTTTCCATTACTAACGAGGCATTTTCTTCCAGCACACAGACAGGATCGCATCCGCTTCGTCCAAGATTGGTTGAGGTGGCATTGTCATGGACTTGTACTTTGTATGTGCTATTTGCTTGTAAGGTGCAAGTACGGGATAAATCCATCGGAGAGGTACTATTGACGGCGAACGTCTTCGTGTAGTCCTCCCATCCGGGCATTCCACCCTCATCGCCTTCATACAATGAACCAACCAGACTGAATCGCGGTTTGAAATGAGCTGTGATAGTAGAATTTTGACTTGCTGTAACCGTAATGGCATTTCCGCTACCACTTGCATAACCCACATGCTCGCCATACTCCCAGTAATCAAACGTCCATGCGGCATTGGCGGGTGTAGCCGTAATGGTACTGGAAGCGGTAATTATGTGTGCATCGGTAACGGTATTGACAGAACCTGCACCTGCAGGAAAGACACTCGGTGTAATCGTATATGCCGTCTCCGTCCATTTGGCGTAAAGTGTGATGTCGCCGGCATAGATCCATTGCTTGGAGGCACTCGTATAGCCGGAAACGTCTGCAATCCAAGCACCATTGTCATCAATAAGTTGCGTAGTGAGCGTTGAACCGCCATTGGAACTGGTCCAATATCCACCGAAGTCATAATGTGCTTTCTGGGGGCACGTGATGGAAGAGGTGAGATTCGTTGTGGCATCATAGGTTACGCTAACGCTCGATGTCCCTTTATGTCCCTCATCAGCGCCCAAATCTTCCAATGTCACGGTATAGCCGTTAGCAGTGAAGTTAGCAGTCAGCGTACCGTCATGTTGCGCTAATATATGAATAGGATTTGAGGTTGAAGAATAACCATCCGCGCTATATACATCGTTATCTTCACCTGTTTTTGAGAAGTCCCAGTCTCTAAATGAATAGCCGGAAGCGGGGATAGCGCTTATATCACCGGATGCGGTAACATATTTAGCTGTGGTGGATGAAGCAGGGCTTGTTGAGCCAGAACCGGTCACAGCTATAGTGATAGCATATTCATGTTCCGTCCACTTGGCATATAGTGTATTGGAAGAACCATCTTTTATCCAATGCTTGGAAGCATCGGTATAACCGGCCACGGAAGCAATCCAATGACCATCTTTGTCAATCACTTGTGTACCCGTGCCACCATCTCCGGTATAATAGCCTTGGAAGTCATAATGCGTTTTTTCAGGACACGTAATATCTGATAGCACACCGGAGTTAAAGGCTATATCCTGGTATTCTGTGCCGGCGCTTGTTGCATCCTCGTTCTCCAATTGGATGCGGACGGTAAAGGTATTCCAAACCCATGTGGAACCGTTGTGCTTCATATATTTACTATAGCCTTGGGAATTGGTCAAATCATCTGTTTGGTTGCCACTATTGTCATTGGGTTTACTATTGGCGTAATCTCCGGGAGCATAGTAATAATACTTCTCGTCACTGATGGTTACGTAGTTGAACATTTCCGTACCAGGCCATGTTGTTCCGGCTATGCTGCTGGAACTGTTCCAAACATGAAGGTATTTATGATCCCAATCAGTATAACCATACATGTAACAATAATCGATATTTGGGTGGGAAACTGTCGGGTACGCTACAGATATGACGTGGGTGCTTTTGTTATACGTGAATGTATAAGTTCCTGCACCAGCCGTTGTCAAACGAATGTCATAGCCGCTGGTGTTGAGCGTGTAATTGGAAATGTTACTCGTCCACACGTTGTTATCCAATGTATATCGGGTTGAGCCGTCCCGAATACAGAACTGATAGGTAGAATGTGCAGACAGAGTCACCGCATATGTGCCATCGTTTCTTGAAAACGAGAATGCTTGGTTGTGTGGGTTATGCACATCAATCAAACCATCAATGGATACGCCCGGCACCCATCGGATGGCTGCTCCCGAATCAGCCCATTTGTACTTGTCTATTCCATCATTGTCAGCATCATTCTTGATTTTAAACCTATTATTTGAACCAATGCCATCATAATTATGTGTTTTTGTCCACCATGTACCATCACTTCCGCATCTGAAGAAGCAGATATTTGTCCAACCGTCATCAATGTCGCAATACGCCAAGTCAGTTTGTCCTGCCAAGGCAGACATTGTATAATCCTGGTCGCCGGAGTTGCCCCCCCAGCAATGTACTTTTGCAAAGCCTGCGCCACTATTCAGATTCGTATAGTCTTTCCACCAACTTACAGCAGAATAATCAAAATATATTCGTCTGGTTCCTGCCCGCATTTGTCCGACTTCTGCAGTCAGCAGGCACAAGGCGACGAGCGATGTGCGGAAAAGAGATTTAAAGTAATAAATGTTTTTCATATACTCGTAATAAGTTATACATTATTTAATCGCAGCAGGGGCGCGAGGACGGCCCGGCTGTTGTTAGTAATCCTGCGGCAAACCAATGCCACAGGACTGATAGGATTAGAACTGTTGTCCTAATACGTTAAGCTGTACGCCATCACGGATGATAACGAGCTGGCCATTCACAATGCGCTTAACAATCTTTACATTGGCACTGGCATTCACACATTCAGTAGGCGATGCAGCGGGGAAAGCGACTACCAGATTATGGCTTTCGTATGTCCATGTGAAGGTGTAGTCACCTGTTACGTCAGCCACGAACTCAAAGTTCTTACCGTCGTTGACGAGGTTGACATTGTCTGCGTGATCCCAACCGCGGTTAATACTGTACATGGTATCATCCGCACCATTGAGACTGAGATAGTCACCGTCAACCCATACTTTCATCTCATAGGTAGCGGCAGTCAGATTTTCGATGGTTACACTTGCGGTGAGTTTGTCTTCCGCAGGAGTCATCTTGTAAACGGGGCCCCATGTGTCTTCGCCAAAATTACCCACGATGGCTACCTCGGGAAGAATAACTTCACCATACTTCATCCACTCACCGGTTTCCCAACCTGTGATACGGAAGCAGTCTTTACCTTCCGGAATCTCGAGGTCAGCAGTTTTGTTCCACAGGTTCTCGGAATCCCAAGGTATAGACTCGCTATCACCTTGTGCACGGACAAAAAGCAGATTGTTGTTGTCATCGGGTATCTCGGCGAAGAACGCATTCTCATCGCCTTCTACAGCTGCCAGCTTGGCGTCACCATCAGCGGCTCCACCCCATGAGTGAACAAAGAACACAGCACCGAACGACTTCCAATCATCGTTGGGGATCAAATAAATTTTTTTAGCAGACAGGCTGACTACAGCCATCAGTGCTACGAATAAAGTAAATAACTTTTTCATAAAACATTAATTTTTAGAGGTTAATAAAATAGTATTATTGTTTTTTCGGAACAATCTTTACTGCATACCCACCACCGGCAGCCTCGAAGAGCTTGAGTTTGGTCTTGGAGGTCACGGTCTTGGTGGTAATGGTGTATGCCTGCGGGTTGGTGCGGTAGTGCGCATCCTTGGCGTCGGCATAGACGGTAGCCGTGAATTTCTGTCCAGCGGGCAGGAAGGAGAGGTCAAGCACCGAGGTGCGCGGGTCATAGCCATTGGTTGAGCCTACGAACCATGCGTCCACATCTTTCTGCTTGCGGGCGATGGTCACGTACTCGTAGGGTTCGGCTTCGAGGTAGTAGGGTTCATCCCACTCCACCGGCACATCCACTATGAATTGGAAGGCATCGAGGAAGCGCTCGTAGGTCTCGGGCAGGTCGGCAGCCATCTGTAGCGGGCTGTAGAGGGTGACATAGAGCGAGAGTTGGTTACAAAGCGTGGTGTTGCACCAGGAGTTACTATTCGGGTTGAGCTTATGGATGTCGTTCTCGAATATACCCGGTGTGTAATCCATCGGACCGCCTATGAGACGGGTGAAAGGCAACATGGTCGTATGATTAGGCGCCGATCCGCCGAACGCCTGGTACTCCGTTCCCTGTGCGGACTCGTTGCCGATCAGGTTCGGCCATGTGCGGCATATACCGGTAGGACGTACGGCCTCGTGACCGTTGACCATGATATGGTACTTAGCCGCCTTCTCCAGGCAGTACTGATAGTGGTTATTCATGAACTGCGAGTAGTGGTGTTCGCCAATGGGCAGGATGTTACCCACATAACCGGATTTGACAGCCGGGTACTCGTACTTTTTCATGAACTGGTAGGCGGTATCGAGCCAACGTTCATAGTTACGGATAGCACCCGAGGTCTCATGGTGCATAATCATCTTCACACCTTTGCTCTTGGCGTAGTCATGGATACCCTCAACATCGAAATCGGGATACGGGGTGACGAAGTCATAGACAAAGTCTTTCTCGTTGCCGAACCAGTCTTCCCATCCTACGTTCCAGCCCTCAACGAGTACGCCATCAAAGCCGTAACGGGCTGCAAAATCGATGTACTTCTTAACGTTCTCGGTGGTAGCACCGTGACGTCCGTGGGGCTTGGCTTTGGAGTAATCGGTCTTACCGATATGGATGGATGGGAAATCCCAGGTGTAAGACCAATCGCGCATACCGGCAATCATCTCCCACCATACGCCTACGTATTTCATCGGTTTGATCCATGAGGTGTCCTCAATCTTACAGGGGTCGTTGAGGTTGAGCACGATACGTGAGGCAAGGATGTCCTTTGCCGTCTCGCCCACCATGATCACGCGCCAGGGGCTGACAGCATCGGTCTGGATATGGCCTTTGGTGCCATCAATATCCGGCGTGAGCCATGAGGTGAAGGTCATAGTGCTCTCATCCAGATTGAGGTGCATACAGGAGTAATCGATGAGAGCCGCCTCGTGGATATTGAGCCACAGACCGCTGTTGGTCTTGAGCAGTACGGGAGTCTGCACTCCGGTCGTGGAGAAATTGGTAGTGGAGAGGTTCGCCTTGCTGGTATTCTCCTGAATGCCACGGATCTCACTGAGCTTGCAGCGTGTGTATTCGTACTCCTGCGTATCATAATCGCCTGGAATCCAATAGGCGGTGATGTCGCCCGGCATGGCGAACTCCGTCAGTTCCTCTTCAATAACAAAGTAATTGAGGTTAGGCTGCTGCGGGAAGATGTAGCGGAATCCCAGTCCGTCGTCATAAAGACGGAAGCAGATCTGTATGCTGCGATCCTTAGCGGGCTGCTTAAGGGTGATCAGCATCTCGTTGTAGCGATTGCGGATGTTACGTTCCTCACCCCATACAGGCTGCCATGTATCATCGTGGCTGTAACGCTCCGAACCGGTGAGCACAAAACCGCTCATCAGCCCCATGCTGCCGGATGCGGCATTGAAGTCATTGAACTCGGCACGACCGCGCTCGCCGCGGAGGGAGAGCCCCAGATGCGAGGGACGGATGACGGTGTCGCCCTTGTGCAAGAGCCAATAGACAGGACGACCGTCCTGCACGTCGAAATACGCCGTAAGGTTAAGCGACGGAGATTCAACTTTCTCGATGGCAGCGACAGGACTAACGACCGCTGCGCATAGAGCGAGGAGTAAGATGGATTGCTTGGCGTTCATGATATTTCAAATTTCAAGTTTCAAATTTGTGATTTATGATTTTACTTTTCGATGACTACCATCGTCCAGTATTGCAGGGCGGGCAGGTTAAAGGTGAGCTTTCCGTCGGCATACTCCCAGTCGACAGTTTGTGCTGCTCCTTGGCGGTAATCGGGTGTAGCCACCCACACGCGCTGCGGTCTGGCACTGAGGTTGATGGATAGGGGTATATCTGTCAGCAGCGTCAGTGCAGGTTGGTCACCATTGGTATCACACCAGTCGAGGTGCTTGGCGTTGCGGTACGAGAGCAGGTGGATCACATCGCGGTTGCCTACCTGACGGCCTACGGTAGCAATCTGTCCGAGTTGCGGCTTCCACTGATTGAACGTACATCCCTCACGCGTACTGGTCACATCTACCCCGAACCAGTCGGTATTCGCTCCTGCTTGGGGCATCTCCGGGCGTAACAATTCCTCGTACGCTACGGCAAAATCGTAGTAGCGGATCATGGCGCGTTGCAGTTCCTCGGTCATCGACAGGTTGCCGAGCGGAAAATACTCGTGGCAGAGCATGTGTTCGCCCATCTGCAGGATCGTTCCGCCCCACGCGGAAGCCGCAGCCGTAGCCATAAGCACGCCGGGCGTATTGAAATAGCCCTCGCCTTTGAGTGCCAGATTGTAATTCATGTACGCCGCCAGCACGGTCTGCTTGCCTTCGGACCACTCGGTATTGTCGGTGATGATGTCCGAGAACACTTTGTAGCCGTCGGTATCGCTGTGCTCCCAAACCTCCGAATAGCAGAAATCCACCGGTGAGGGTGCGATCTGCCCGTACTGCCCGAACTGCCATACGGCATTCATAGCGAGGCGCTTGTCGGGGCGTGCAGTCTTCTCATCCGCGATGAATGAGCCGAAATCCGCCCATACCGTGATCTCATTGCCATCGTAGTCATAGACCTCAGTCGGGCGCGGACCTAACTGGTCAATCTGCCAACCATCGAAGTTAAAGACGGAATAGACCTCGTCGTTTCGCGCACGTATATAATCCCGCCAACCCTGGCTATGCAGGTTAGCCAGGAAGATATTACTCTTGAACGGCTCGCCAATAGTGTGGGAGTCCAAGCTGGTGTGCTGCTTATCTGTGTACATCATCCATTCGGGGCTGACGCCATCCTGAGCATAGTCCTCCAGACAGCCGTTAGCGAGGTTATAGTACAGCGTGAGCATGCCGCGCGCATGCGCACCATCGATATAATCCTGAATGGTCTTGCGATAGCAGTTGCGGTCGAGAATGTCCTTCCATTCGTCCATCGGATGAGCGGCATTGCCAGCCAATGGGTGATGATGTTTCCAGTGCCAGTCCTGAAACTGCAGGTAGTTGATATGGTATCGTCCCAGCAGATTCAGTACGGAGTTGATCTGTGCATCCGACATATTGCTGAACGATGACAGAAACCCGTTTCTCGGGTAGCGACTCGGCTGGGAAGATACATCTATACCGATAGCAGCAATCACACTGTCGCGACCGTTGGCGCTAACGAACAGTTCCGCCATATAGCCATGAAAATCGTCGGTAGGCGGTTGCCATGTCCACGTGAGCGAACCAACCTGCTGCTGAGCTACGACCTGCCCAAGATGCATGTAGCGGACTTGCAGATTCGCAGGCAGTTCTTTCAGCGTGAAGGTCACAGCCTCTCCGGGAAGATAAGCCGCCTTATCGGTGCTGACCGGATCGGGCACAGCATTCGCGACATCGGCATGTGAGGTGATGAGTATAGTGAGCGTACGGGTGTTGACATCAATCGTATAATCTCCAGTGGCGGATATTTGCCATTTATAGTCCGGATAGGCATCCTCGGTCTCACGGAAATGCATTTTGGTCGGATCCTTGTCGTCACGTACATAGCACGGAAACCACGCCTCGTTGGAGGTCAGGAGTTTGAACTCGCCCACACTGAGCGTGCCGCTCCATACAAAGTGCTCCGAATCATCGGCATCCACATCCATCGGCGTAGCACTCTCCACAAACCAACCGCCGGCGGTAGCATCTCCTATCATATATATAGGATCGATAACCTCGGGAGCATGGCGAGTGATGGATATGGTATAGTCGCGAATATTCACATCCACCGTATATTTGCCTTCCTCTGCTATCTCCCACTTATAGTCCGGGTAATCCTGATCGACCTCACGGTAGCGGATCTTGGTTGAGTCATCGGCATCACGCACAAAGCACGGGAACCAATCTTGATTGGTGGTCAAAAATTTCAGTTCACCGGCAACGAGCGTTCCCGTCCACGTGAAGTGCTCGGAATCGTTGGCGTCCATGTTCATCGGTGACGCCTGACCGATGTTCCAGCCCCCCGGAGTGGCGTCGCCTACCAGGAACATGGACGTTATATGTTCGGGAAAATGGATATCCACAAATACAATACTGTCGATCTCGCTTACGTCAACGCTGTAGGCAGCAACGTCGCCTTTCAGCACACGCATCTCCGTCCGAGTGCCTGCATACATGATGCCTGATACGATAGCAAGTACAGCCAGTAAGAATACCTTTTTCATCTTATTGCTTGATAAATTTAACTATTTCTGCTCCCACTTGCAGCAGATAACTGCCTGTCTGCAGCCCGCTTACATTCACTGTTGCGGTGTTAGCATCGGCGACAGCAGTGATGAGCAATTGCCCCTGCATGGAGAAGACTCGTACTACTTGTTGCGCCTCTATCCCTTGCACGACCAATTGCGACTGCGTAGGATTGGGATACACCTCGATGGCAGACGCAAACAGTTTGTCGAAGCCCGTGGGATTCTCGGATTGGTCGCTGAAAACGATTTTCCTTATCTCGCTTGTAGGCGTGCATTCCAACTGCTCTCCTTGCTTGTCATAGAGGCAGGCTGAGCGATCCTCGAAGCGGATTTTTCCGATCTGCTGTATCGCATAGGCGCGCTCGGAGCCGGACAACGGCACAATCACCAGATTAGATTGTGCGCCGGCTAACACCGCCACGAACAGACCTACTATGAGAAAAAAACGTTTCATCATGCTTTTGTCTTTTGGCTACTTCTCCACCACAATCATCGTCCAATATTGCAGTGCAGGTACGGTGAGTGTAAGCTTACCAGCTGTATACTCCCATTCTGGTTCGACAGCCGCGCCCTGCTGCCAGTCGGGTGAAGCCAGCCATACGCGTTCGGGCTTGCTGCTCAGGTCAACGGATACAGTTATGTCGCGTAGCATCGTCTGTGCGCCTTGGTCACCATCCGTATCGCACCAGTCGAGATGCGTGGCATTGCGGTAGGATAGCAAGTGAATGACATCGCGGCTCCCCACATGACGGCCGACCGTAGCGACCTGTTCGCTAACAGGTGCCCACTGGTTGAATACGCACTTGCCGTCCGTACAGGTCACATCCACGCCGTACCAGTCGCTGTTGATGCCTGCGGCAGGAACATCGGGACGTAGCAGGTTCTCGTAAGCGACAGTAAAGTCGTAATAGGCAATCATCGCCCGCTTGAGTTCACCGGTCATGGCAAGGTTGTCGTCGGGGAAATACTCGTTGCACAGCATGTGCTCACCCATCTGCAGGATCGTACCGCCCCACGCTGTAGCCGCAGCCGTAGCCATGATGATGCCAGGCGTATTGAACCATCCGCGACCTTTCAGACCTTTGTCGTAGTTGAGGTACGCGGCAAGAACGGTCTGCTTGCCGTTAGACCACGAAGCATTATTCGTTATGATGTCCGAGAAGATGGCATATCCGTTGGTATTGCTATGCTCCCACACCTCGGTGTAGCAGAAGTCCACGGGTGCAGGTGCTATCTGACCTTGCTGACCATATTGACCTACAGCGTTCATTACGAGGCTTTTGGCGGGTTGTTGCTCTTTCATGAAGGTGATAAATGAGCCGAACGAGCTTGCCAGATCAACCGGTGTGCCGTTGTAGTCATATACAGCAGTCGGACGCACTCCGAGCTGGTCGATCTGCCAGCCATCGAAGGGGAAGACGGCATACACCTCGTCGTTGCGCTCGGAGAGGAACGTACGCCAAGCCGCGTTGTGGGTGTTGAGCAGATAGATTGAACTCTTAAACGGCGAACCCAGCGGATGGTAGTCGAGGTTACGGTGAAGTTTGTCGGTATAGAGCATCCACTCGCGGCTCACACCATCGGTCTCAAAGTCCTCCAACGCCCCGTAGCCGAGGTTATAGAACAGGGTGTACATCCCGCGACGATGCGCCGCATCAATATACCCCTGTACGGAGGAGCGATAGCAGTTACGGGAGATGATGTCCGTCCACACATCCATCGGCTGCACAGCGCTGCCACCCAGCGGGTGATGATGCTTCCAGTGCCAGTCCTAGAACTGCACGTAGTTGATGTGATAGCGGTTGAGGTCACTTATGACAGACTCAATCTCACGAACGGACATACTGCCATAGGTTGACAGGAATCCGTTACGGGGGAAACGTTTGGGGTCGGAGGATACATCAATACCGATAGCGGCATAGACGGTATCTTTGCCATTGACCGTAGCGTGGAGTTCCGCCATATATCCCTGGTAATCCTCGGCAGGTGCAGTCCATGACCAGCTTGTGGCTGTGACAGGTTTTTCCTCAAGTATCTTGCCCAAATGCTGATAGCGCACCTTGACATCACCTGCGGGCAGACTGTTGATAGTGAATTGCACCGCATCGCCCGGCTTATAACAAGCCTTGTCTGTACTGAGCTGGTTAGCAATATACGTTTCACCATACGTGATCGGATCATGCTCCGGCGCAATAATATTACATGCTGATGCCGCAACAAGCAGCATGACGAGTAGTGTATGATACATTGTTTTCATCATAAGGCGCTGAATGAGATGGTGTTGTTCTTGATATCAATCGTTATGCTCCAGTTGCCGGCAGACGGGATGAGCCACTTGTTGTCGGGGTCACCCGTGTGGATGTCGTAACTGCCGTTCTCCGCAGGAGCGCAATCGGGCGTGGGGGCATAGATCATCTCGCCCGACCAGTCGTGTTTGATCTCCGTGGGGAACTTAATCTGCCCGGCATTGAGCGGTCCTTCGTAGGTAAAGACATCCACCTGCGGGTGTGAGAGTTCGGTAATGGCATCCCAACTCCAACCGCCAGGAGTAGCATCACCAATCATATATATATGGCTGTATGTTTCCTCTACCGGTGGCTCACTATGCGAAATGATAACCATGGTCAGCGATCGGGTGTCCACCTCAATGGTGTAATTACCGGAGTATGGAATCTGCCATTTGAAGTCGGGGTAGTCCTCTTCGTTCTCGCGATAGTGCATCACTTTAGGATCGGTCTCGTCACTAACATAACACGGCAGCCAACTCTCGGTGGAGGTGAGTAGTTTGAACTCGCCTTGATACATTGGTCCGCTCCATGTGTAGTGACCTGGATCGTCATAATCAATGAGCATGCTTGTAGCCCGCTCAAGCGACCATCCATTCGGTGTGGCATCGCCGATGAGGTATAACTCCGGTACGGGTGTTTTGAGTTTGACGACGAGCTTGATAAGCGGTGAAACCTGTTCGTCGCCCGTCTTGACCACCTTGGCGCGTACGCGCATCTCAAAGGTATAGAACTGCTCCTCCTGTATGTCGGCAAATGCCTGTTTGAGCGTATCTGCCAACATATCATGGCTGAACACTATGGTGCGGTCCATGGTGCGACCGATAAGCAGTTGGAGTCCTGAGGCAAAGGCGTTACCAGCCTTGTCGATATCTATCGTATAAGCGATAGCCGAGCCTGTACCGTTGTTCGTGCCGGCAGTCCACGTGAGTTGCAGAGCAGCCTGACCGGCTAACTGCGGTTTGCAGATGACGGTATCGGCAGAAGAGGTAAGAATAAGTGCCTCATCACGCTTGGGATCATCTACCGGTTGCTCGCATGCTGTCAGTGCGCAAAGCGCAAACGACAGGAAACAGAGTATATATTTCGTCGTTTTCATTAGTAGCCGGGATTTTGGGTTAATAATTCGTTTGCCTCAATCTCCTGCATCGGTATCGGGAACAGCAGATGCTTGGATGTAGCATTGGTTTTGCCTATAGAGTGCAGGAAGTTAAGTGCATAGTTATTCGGATAACGGATCATGTCGAACCAACGGTGACCCTCAAAGGCAAGTTCGATACGTCGTTCATGGATGATCTTGTCGCGCATCTGCGCTTGCGACAGGCCTTCCACTTGGCTGCGGTTGCTGAGGCCTGCACGTTTGCGCACCTGATAGAGCGGCGCTTCGGCTTCGGTGGTACGTCCGAGTTCGTTGAGCGCTTCCGCCTGCATGAGCAGTACATCCGCATAACGGGTAACTACCCAGTTCTGGTTACTGGTGTTGTAGTCCGGCGACTGCGTTTTGGTGAGCAGGAACTTGCGGACATTATAGCCTGTCGTGGAGTAACTGCTTGAATAGGTATAGCCGTCAAATGTCGGACATCCGGCATAGAAGAGGGTCTTGTCGCGTCGGAGATCACCGGGTTCGTACTGACCGGCGAACTCAGGTGTAGGCTGGTTCCAGCCGTAGCAACCGGCCGCCATACCTGAGTTACGCGGCCCTTGGAACGGACTGATCCACGAAGCCTGGTTCTCGTTGGACCAGAAGTCGTGATTCGTCTTGCCGTAATACTGTATCTCGAAGATTGACTCTACCCCATTCTGCTTGGCGGGATTGAAGTTGTCGGCATAGTCGGCAGCCAACTGGTAGCCCATGGATGTTATCTCTTCGCAGATCCTTACCACCTCGTTGTACTTGGCAACATCAGGCTGATAGGTCAGATAGACACGTGCCAGTTCTGCCATAGCGGCTTCTTTGCTGGCACGCCCAACGTTCTTTGTGCCGTAGGCGCTACGTTGCGGCAGACGGGCTATAGCCTCCTGCAAATCAGAAATAATCAGCGCATATACTTCGTCAACCGAGGCACGAGGCATCTTCAGGTTGCTGTCAGATGTGAGCGGCTCGGTAGGCATCGGTACGCCACCGAACAAACGAACCAATATGAAATAGTAATGTGCGCGCAAGAAATGTGCCTCACCGAGCATGCGATTCTTAAGATCGTTCTCTATCTGCATTGAGGGCACCTCTTTCAACACGAAGTTACAACGCAATATTCCCGGTGAAGGTCCGCGCCAGAGATCAAGTGCGGCGAAGTTGTCGGCTGTGGCAATGAAGTTAGCCATTTCAACCGTCTCCAAGCCGTCCGAGCCACCGCCAGCACCCACCACGCTTTCGTTGGCAATAATATCCAGCGTCCAGATACGCATGTTGTACAACTTCGCCCATTGCAATGGCTGATAGCAGGCATTGACAGCCGCCTCGGCATCCGCTTCGGTCTGGAACCCGTTGGTGGTATCCACCGAATCCCACGGTTGACGCTCAAGGAAGTTGCAGGATGTGAGCGCTAACGCTGTCAGAACACAGACCGTTATCACTGTTAGACTACCTTTCTTAGCCGCAAGGGCACGATTAACTACGTTTTTCAGGTTGTTAGATATACTCTTTCTCATAATCGTAGGCATTAGAAGGTGATATTAAGTCCGAAAGTGAAGTTACGCGTGAGAGGATAAACATTGCTGTCAATACCGCTGCCTCCGACTTCCGGATCAAGACCTGTGTAGCGCGTGAGCGTGTAGAGGTTCTGACCTGATATAGAGAAACGCACCTCGTCCATGAGGGCTTTCTTGGTATATTGCTTGGGCAACGTATAACTTACAGTAATGCTCTTGAGTCGCAAGTAATCGCCCGATTCAAGGAATCGGTCACTGACGCGGTTGTTCTTGTTCGGATCACTGAACACTGCACGCGGCACGGTAGTGTTGGTGTTATCCGGACGCCAGCGGTCGAGCACCGTAGTCATCTGGTTCTGGGCTACGGACATCGCCTCAAGGGTGGAACGGTTGCCATTGTAAATCTTGTTACCGGCTGCGCCTTGCAGATACACTTCGATGCTAACTCCGTAGAAATCAAAACTATTGCTCATCGAGAACGTCCATGCCGGTGTAGGCGAGCCAAGGACTGTACGGTCATCCTCATTGATAACACCGTCGTTGTTCAGATCCTTGAATCGTATATCACCCGGCTGGGTGCTGGTGTATGCATCGCTACCGATGGTTTGCACGGCATGCGCGTCAATCTCGGCTTGTGACTGGAAAATGCCGTCTGTCACATAACCATAGAATGCGGCAACCGGGTAGCCAACCTTGTGGATATTGCATCCAAAGTACATCGGCACATCACCATTGAGTGACAGGATGCGATTGCGGTTGTAGGCAAAGTTCACCGTAGTAGTCCATGTGAAATTGCTGTTCTTAATATTCATGCTGTTCAGGCTGACCTCCACACCGGAGTTACGCATCCTTCCCGCATTGATATTTGGCACTGCTTCATCGGAATAACCGCTGCTGATTGGTACAGACATCGGCACGAGCATATCATTTGTATTCTTGATGTAGTAATCGACATTCGCATGCAGGCGCTGGTCAAACAGCGAAAGGTCAACACCTATATTGTATTGCTCCACAGTCTCCCAGCGAACGTTCGGGTTAGGCAGCACCCATGGAGCAAGTCCGGGCACCTGCTTGTCACCGAACACATATTGCACGGTCTGCAACTGGCTGGCGTAAGCATAGTTGCCGACACTGGCTTGGTTACCCGTCTGACCGTAACCGGCACGTAACTTGAGATCGGTGAGCCAGAACGATTTTTCGAACCACTGCTCCTCACTTATTCTCCATGCTGCAGCTACGGAAGGGAACACGCCCCAACGGTTCTTTTTTGCAAAACGGCTTGATCCGTCGGCACGTACCGTAGCGGTAATCATATAACGGTTCGCGTACCCGTACGTGGCGCGCGCCATGAACGAGAGCAATGACCATTGGCTGCGGTTGCCGCCTATGGTCGGTTCCAACAGGCCGTTGCTAAGCTGGCTGGCGGTCTGAGAGATGAAGCCCTGTACAGCGCCATTCATAAACTCGTATGTGTTCGCCTGCATTGACGAACCGATCATAGCCGTAATGGAGTGTTGATCGATCGTCTTGTTGAAAGTCAACGTATTATCCCACAGCCATGTGATGCTCTTGTTGAAACTACGGCTGCGCTCCGACTCCGGCTGGGCAATGGGCTGCCAGTCATATTGCGGCGTCCATCCTTCGGAGTCCCAGAACAACATTTGCATGCCAAACGTTGTACGGAAGATGAGCCAATCAATAGGAGTAATCTCGGCATAGATGTTACCTAACAGATTATAGCCCTTGGTCTGACTGCTGTTCTCCATCATTTTGCCGATAGGGTTAGCTATGTCACCTACATACATTGCCAGGCCGACAGGACCTGCCCATGAGCCGTCCTCGTTCTTAATTGCCTGCGTAGGCAGTGCACGCATGGTATTCTGGATGTCATAGTTTCCCTGCGCTTTGATGTCGTGGTTCAGACTTAACTTGTGCCCGAAACGCAACCAGTCAAACAGTTTGGTGTCATGGTTGAACTGCAAGGTAATACGCTTATAATCAGTTGTCTTAATGATACCTTTCTGATCAAAATATGCGCCGGATACGTAGAAGTTGCTCTTTTCTGTACCACCGCTATAGCTGATGGCGTAGTTCTGCGTGGGAGCAAACTGATAAAGTTCGCTCATCCAATCCGTACCATCGCCCAAAGCGGTCGGGTCGGCAAACGCAGGGTTCTGCGGCTGACCGGCAGCAGCCATCATCTCATTGTGCAGCGAGGCAAATTGATAGGCCTTGAGCAGTGGTAATGTTCGCTGAATCTGGTCAAAACCGAACGAGGCTTTCAAGCTGATGTGTCCCTTCTCGTTGCTACCTTTCTTGGTGGTGATGATTACTACACCATACGCACCGCGCGAACCATATATAGCTGTAGCCGAGGCATCTTTGAGCACATCCACACTGGCAACATCATCCATGTTGATCATGTTTAGCGGAACATCAGTTGGTACGCCGTCAATCACAATCAGCGGTTCGGAGTTGTTGATACTGCCAATACCACGAATGTTCAGGCTCACATTGCTACCCGGTGCACCGGAACCGGTAACCTGCAGACCGGCTGCACGACCTTCAAGAGCTGCACCAAGCGATGGTGACGGTTGCTTCTGCAGATCCTTGTCGCTAACCTGAGCGATACTACCAGTCAAGTCACTCTTTTTCTGTACACCGTAACCGATTACAACCACCTCTTCCAAGAGTTCGGTACTTTCTGTAAGAGTGATGTTGACAGGTTCGCTGCCAACCACTTCCAACTCTTTCGTGTCATAGCCCATGTAACTGACTACAATCGTAGCCGGAGGGGCTACATCAATGGCAAAATTGCCGTCAAAATCTGTAATCGTTCCTATGGTCGTACCTTTAACCATAACGTTCACACCGATTAGCGGCTCACCTGTGTTATCCACAACAACGCCACTAACCTGCGCCCGGACCGACAAGACGATACATAGCAGAATGCTTAGAATGGAGAAAAATCGAATACTCTTCATACGTATCGGATTGTTAATTTTTCATGATATCTGTTTTTTAAAAACGATGCAAAGTTACTACATTTTTTTCACATACGCAATAGCGCTAACGCAAAAAGTAGTGGATTTTGCATGTACAAAACCCACATTTTGCTGATTTTCATATACGAATGAGTTAGTCCACCGTAAGAAAAAAGTAGTGAACCGAACATAGCAAAAAGGCCGCTTTAGAGCATTGCGACCTTCTTTTCGAAACTATCCCTATCCCCTTTAGCCAGATTTCGCATACGCGTGCGGGCATTAAATATAGTAGATAAAGAGTAGCGCAGGAACGATGCTATCTTAGCGCTGTCAGTAATTCCCAAACGGATACAACATAGTACACGCAGGTCCGTATTGAGTTGTTCGCCCGACTTGATGCGGAACTCTGTGCCATCCACCAGCAACTGCTTGACATCGTTAATGAAGTTGGGAAAGATATTGAGGAACGCCTCGTCGAAATTGCGATAGAAGGTCGCCAACTGTTCTTGAGTAAAATGGTGCGAAGCCAGTTCCTGTTGCACCTTGGCTATCTCGTTGTTCTTGAATTGCTGATTCAATGCTTTGCGCCACGAGTCGAAGCGGTCAATCAGCAGCGACGACATTTCCATATACCGACCGACATACACGGCTTTAATTTGGTCACTTTCCTTTAACTCGGAGTAAGTCACCTGCAATTGTTTGTTCAGCAATGCCAACCGCCTGCGCTGACGGGCATTGTACAGCAGGAACACCGCCAGCAATGCGGCTACAAGCACTATACTACTCATAAATCCTATCAGCAGTCGGTGGTGAACCTGTTCATGCCGCTGGTAGGCGCTCTCAATAATAGGATAGAGCATGCCCAACTCAACAGTTCGGCCGCGAGCACAGCCGGCCTTGGCATCCTCAATGGCACAACGCATATAGCGGTAAGCATTGTCAATATCACCTGAGTGATATAATAGTAATGCCAACTCACGCAGAGATATATACTCCCGGATTGCAGCCTGCATATCGCTGCAAGCTGAGATGATCAGCTGCTCTTTCTCTTGATCTGTCATGCCCAGATTATGGTATATCTGGGCCTTGGTGATAGCACTGATCGCCTGCTGGTCTGCACTGATAGAGTGTTGAGATTCATATCGGCTCAGCAATTCAAGAGCCTCGGTGTACTGCCCCTCCGCACATAGCCCGTCGGCATGCACTACCTCTTGATAGAACGAACCGGGCTCTTGCACCTGCATCAACGAGTCGGTATAAAGCCGCTTGAGAGAGAGATAGGAAGTCTGCTGGGCCTCAGATATAGCAAAATCAGCCATCAATCCGTATAGCGTGCGACGAAGATTGTAATAATACGGATACAACACATCAATCACCCCTTTTGCTGACGATGAATCAAGATATTGAATAGCATCATGATACATACCTAAACGCATCATCACTTCCGACATATTCATCTGTGACGCCTCCCGATAAAACGCGTCATCAATGCTTCGAGATAGAGCCAGACGTTTGTCTGCATATACAAGTTGCGAATCAATATTGAACGCACGGTAGCGGTCAAATATCTGCCCGTAGCGCTCAAAACGGTCTCGGTCGTTCAACTGCTCCATCGGCATCCGACACAACGAATCCAAGTCGTTTTGGTGATGGGCATGTATGGCATAACGCCCTTCAATTAAGGAATCTAACTCACGCAGAGCCGTATCTTGCTTTTGACACGCTACCATCATGACTAAAAAGGTCAGGAGGAAAATATAAGTACATCTCATTTTTTTTAGTAAACAGCTATTGCGACAACGACAAAAAATAAAAGCCGACAAAGGTACAAAAAAAAATACAAATATGCAAGAGGTAGGTGAATATTTTTGCAAAAAGGAAGAGAAAAGTGGAAAAATTAATGGGAAAGGCGATTAGAGGTTACAAAAATGTGACCGAGATGCAAAATACGGTTCGGTGGAAAGGACACCCCACTGCACGTTGATTGTGGAAACCCCGATAATACGATGGACGTAGGTGCACGCACACAAAAAGAGCCGGTGTCAAAAGACATCGGCTCTAAAAGTGGCGGCTACCTACTCTGATTAAGGTGTTCTATGTTCGCTCAGCGGTGAGGGCTGAGCGAACTCGCGCGGCGCAATTACTCCTACGAATGTCCATTGGACAATCTTGGTGCGCCTTAACCGCTTCACCCACAAAACGCAGTACCATCGGCGTTGCTGAGCTTAACGACCCTGTTCGGAATGGGAAGGGGTGGGACCTCACAAATTTCCATCCATTGGGTGAATTGTACGGGTAATCCCAGACGGAAGAGAATGCTCAATTCTCCGGATTCTTTTTTTGAGCAGGTAATGATAGGTTGTCATTGTGTTTAATTATTTGATTGTTTGACAATAAAAAAGCGACCGGTGAGGGTCGCTTTATGGAGGTTAAGTTGTTAAACGGTTAAGCTGTTAAACGGTTAAGCTGTTAAGCCGTGAATACATCGCTTACATCGTGGCGGTGAGGAACGTGGCATTGCCGAAGATGTATAGGACGTTCTCCGAAGCGGGCACGAGCAGCGTCTCGCCTTGTTTGACGCGGATGCCGTTGATGTTCGCTTCGCCCCAGAGGCAAACAACGACAACGAATGAGTCGGTGTGCAGATCGACCTCAGCGGCAACCTGTACTACGACGCGGTTGACTGTAAAGTACGGGCAATGGATGAGTTCGGAGTTCGGTTTGGTGGAGTCGTAGCTTGTGCGGTACTCCGGCCACACACGGTAGTCGATGGCATCCTTGGCTTGCTCTATATGCAGTTCACGCGGTTTGCCCTGTGCATCTTTGCGTCCGAAGTCATATACGCGGTAGGTGATGTCGCTCGTCTCCTGTATCTCTACGAGGAAGTTACCCGCGCCGATGGCGTGCAGTCGTCCGGCAGGCAGAAAGTACAAGTCGCCCTGGTGCGCCTCGTGCGTTGCGATGACGTCTTGCATTGGCGAGTGACCGTTCACGGGTTCGGCGGTAGCCAGACGCTCGTACTCCTCGGGCGTGATGCTACGGTTGAGACCGGAGTAGATCTTCGAGCCCACATCGGCTTTGAGCACATACCACATCTCTGTTTTGCCCAGGCAGCCATGGCGCTCCATCGCCAGTTTGTCGTCGGGGTGCACTTGTACGCTGAGGTCTTGGCGCGAGTCGATGAACTTCACCAGCAGCGGAAACTGATTGCCAAACTTCTTATACACACGCTCGCCGACCAGCAGACCTTTGTACTTGTCAATAAGCTGCGTGAGGTTCAATCCGCAATCCACATCGCCGATGATGCCGCGCTCCACGGCAACGGATTCGTGCCCGGGCACGGAACTAATCTCCCACGACTCGCCGATGTTCGGTTGCGCGGTGTAGATACCTTTGAACGGCGCTATCTGGTATCCACCCCAGATCATGGTGCGGAGGTAAGGCTGAAATTTATACGGTTTCATCTATTCATTTACTCATTTTTTCATTTTCACATTTTCTCATTTATTTAGCTAAGCCGCTCGATGAGCTCGAAGCACATGCGGGAATTGTGGTAAGGGCACTTCCAGAATCCGGCTTTGTCCTCTTTGCGGTTCGGAGTACCGTCGGGCAATATCTCCCAGAACCACTCGCCGTGTTCGCGGTCAATGAGTTTGTTGGTAATGAACGCGTACGCCCGCTCCGCCATCTGCCAATACTCCTCTGCACGGCTTTTGTCTTTTGTCTTTTGACTTTTGTCTAATAGGTGCTGCCACTGATCAACGTATCCGATCACGGCTTCGCAATACGTCCACCACTGTGTTTCGTCAAAAATTCCGTCTTCGGAAGCACGTGCAATGTGCCGGACAATCGGCATCAATTCCGCTGTGAGGGCATCGTCACCTAATACCTCAAGCGCCTCGGTCAGCAGCCAGGCGGCTTCTATATCATGACCGGGGCTCTCATTGTGGCGGCTGGCGATAGGTTGCCATGTGTCGTCAAAGAACAGCCCAAGATGCCCTGTCTGTGCATTGTAGAGGCGGGTCGCAAAGATGCGGATGAGGATGCGCAGTTGGCGCTCCAGTACCGGATCACGCCACACGCGCAGCAGACTTGTGTAGGCTTCCAACACATGCAGGTGGGTGTTCATCGTACGCGAACCGTTCTCATCATGCTCGCTCAATCGCATATCGGCTATCGGTTGCCAGTCGCGGGCGAGTGCCTCTACATAACCGATGTTCTCGGCATCAAAGGCATGCGACTCGATGTCATGAAACAGCCGGATAGCGGCATTCAGCGCCTCTTTGTCGCCTGTGGCACGTGCGTACTCGCTCAATCCGTAGATGGTGAATGCAATGGCGTAGGTCTGCTTCTTTGTATCCAAAGCCTCGCCCTCCGCCGTGACCGACCAATAGCATCCGCCATGCTCCTTGTCAATAAAGTGCGCTTCGATGTAGCGCTTCGCCTCTTGGGCGGCTTGCAGATAGGCTGTTAGCTGTTGGCCATTAGCCATTGGCTTTAGTACGCGGTAGGCGGACGAGAACGTCCATAGGATACGCGCATTCAGTATAGCACCACGCGGAGCATCGGGTACGAGGATTTCGTCGCCGGTCACCTGCCCATAGAAGCCACCGCGCTCCTTATCGCGCAGTCGCAGCCAGTAAGCTAATATATTCTCTTCGAGCACCGTTTGTGCCGATTGCCTGAGTTGTGTTGGTGTCATTGTGCTTTGTTCTTTGCTACAAGGGCTTTGATGGTCTCCACACTGGCGGTGGTAGTCAATCCGTCTTCGGGAGTATGGAGACAATAGTCGATGAGTTGGGCGACGGTCGTTGTGGCTACGTGCAGACGGGTGTCGGCGGAAGCATAATAAATAAACACCTTGCCATCCTCGTTGGCGATCCAGCCGTTGGCGAAGGCTACGTTCATCACATCGCCGACGTACTCGCTGCCTTCAGGAATGAGGAACCAGCCGCCGGGCTTGGCGATGATGCGTGTGGGGTCATCGAGAGCGGTCATGTACATGTACAGCACGTAACGCAATCCGCTGGCGGTGTTGCGTACGCCGTGAGCGAGGTGCAACCAGCCTTTGTCGGTCTTGATCGGTGCGGGTCCTTCGCCGTTTTTGACCTCATAGATCGTGTGGTAGTTACGGCCGAAGATGATGCGCTCGTTGCGCACCTCGGCGTGGGTGATGTCCTCGGTCAGCGTCCAACCTATACCGCCGCCTTTGCCGGTGTCAATAAAGCCATCCTGGGGACGGGTGTAGAGGGCGTACTTGCCATCAACGAACTCCGGATGGAGTACGACGTTACGCTGCTGGCAGAGGGATTTGAGGTCGGGCAGACGCTCCCAGTTCTTGAGGTCTTTCGTGCGGGCGATACCTGCTGCGGCAGTTGCAGCCGAGGTGTCAAACGGCTTGGTTTCGTCGTGGCGCTCCACGCAGAAGATGCCATAGATCCAGCCGTCCTCGTGGCGGGTCAGACGCATGTCATAGACGTTGGTGGCAGGCGCATTGCAACCGTCGGGCAGCGTGACCGGCTCGTCCCAGAACCGCCAACCGTCGATGCCGTTGTCGGATTGTGCCACGGCAAAGAACGACTTACGGTCAGCGCCCTCCACGCGGGCTACGACGGTATATTTGCCTTCGAAAAGGATTGCTCCGGCATTGAGCACCGCGTTCATCATGATGCGTTGCATCAGGTAGGGGTTGTCCTTCTCGCAGAAGTCATAGCGCCACTCAAGCGGCGTGTGCTCGGCGGTGAGGATTGGATATTGGTACTTGTCATATATGCCATTTGTCATTTGACATTTGACATTTGGGCGGTTAAGCAGGGCTTCGTGGCGTTCACGGAGAGCTTGGATCTTTTCTGCGTATTTCATAATTGTTGTCCTAATGCGTTATACATTTTGTTATTGCGCACAATGATCAGTTGTCCATTGCTGATGGTTTTATCAGCCAAACTTGGCTGATTCTCCATATTCGCTATGCCCGTTGCGGTGTTGTCGATGCGGGCGGCAAAGAATGCCATCATGTCGCTATACCATGAGCCGGAAACCTGATGCATGAGTTCGGGGTTAATGATGAGCTGCTTGTCAGTGACTGTGAGGTTGTTGTACGGCGCGATGTTCGTGTGCGGCGGGCAGACATTGTCTTGCAGACCGAGGCAGGCGATGGTAGCAGCCGAGATTGACGGAGCGAGGTTCTTGGTGTCGAAGTACGAGAGGAAAGCGAACATCTCATCGTCGGTCATTGTGCCTTGGTTCTCGCGTGCCACGTATGCCGGCCAATTGACGATGTCGAAATAGTCGGGGAAGTCACCGAGGAACGCAATGCCCGGAGCGATGGCGCGGAAAGGATGGTCGGAGAGCGCAGCCGCAGCGTAGGTGAACGCTCCGCCCTGACTCTGTCCTTCGCCGAAGAGGTTGTGCATGTCGCTTGTTGATCGGGTCGCCATGAAGCGGATAGCCTGCACGCAGTCCATGAACGCACCGCGGTAATAGTAGCTGTCCTTGTCGCCGAAGTTGAAGGCAAACCAATCGCCGTAGGTGTTGACGAAATCGCCTTTGCCGTCGGCTTCGCGCTCGTCGGCTGCACGGTTGTTGATCGATTGCCCGCGGGTAGAGAGATAGAACTCGGCATAGTCAGGCTCTGCATCGCCTGAAGGGCAGTAGGGCTTGACATCCTGACCACCCGGGCGGTAATCCGAGTCATAACCGAGATAGTGCATGATCACGGGGTGTTTCTTGCCATCAGTAGGTTCGCAGTAGTAGCCGCGAACAACTACCGGCTCACCCGTCAGACCGTCAGGCACAGAGTTCAACTCCACGAGATAGACCTTGCGGGCGTCGGTGGATTTGGCGGTGATCTCCGTGAGTTGCGCATTCATATCGATAGCTTCGAGTTGCGCCTTGGCGGTTGCCCAAAACTCCGCGAAGTCGGATTGTGCATCGGGTGCGGAAACGATGGCGGTAGGATTGATACCGAAGACAAACGCACGTGCCAGATCGTCGTTGACGATGCAGGTGGCTTTGTAGAATCCGGCAGCGAGGTCGGCGTCAGTCGTAAGAACTATTTCCTCAGAAGCTTTAGCGGCAACCTCAATAGATTTAGTGAGCGTGGTGACAGCCGCCATCTTGTCGGTTGCGATCTCCACTTCGGCATTGGCGGTCACGGCTTCGTCGTAGGGATTCTCGACATGGATGGTGAGCGTCGGACGAGCAGCAAACACCCAATTGTCGGTCACGGGCACAGAGAGGTTGAGCGTCTTGAGCGATGCGGGATCGAGCAGTTGCACCTCGGTGAGCGTAAAGCCCAGACCGCTGATGATCGTGCCGTTAGCTTGGAGCTCGGCGAGCATCTTGGCAGTGATGGTGAAGTCCTGATAACGACCGCTGAGGTTCACAATCTCCGTGTCGTCCATAACCTCCCAGTCGCTACGACCGACCTTGAGTTGTGCACCGGCACGCAGGTCTTTAAAGCGGAAACGCAGCAGTTGTCCCTCTACGGCATTGGCGAACTTCGATGCAGCAATCTGCTCCCACGCAGACCACGAGTCTCCGAAATCTTTCTCGCCAGTCCAGATTGTTTCGTTCTCGCAGGCATGTTGCTGTTCGTGCGTGAGGGTGATCTTTTCGGCTGTATAGCCTGCACCTTTCACCACGAGGTAGTTGCCGGCAGCCACGCTGTCAAGCATCGTCTGCGTCAGTGCAATCGTCGCTGTGTGCGGGGCGGTTTGTTCAGCCAAACCATAGTTGTGGGTGTCAACAAAATCCACCCAAGCCCACGATGCATTGACGAACTGCAGATACACCTGCGGCCACTGAGTGCCGGTGCTGATGGCGGTGACATAGACATTGATTTCGTCACCTGCGACAGCGCCCGACAAGGCTGATTTCTCGATGAGGGCATAACCCGACGACCAGTCGTCAGCACAAGTAAACTCTTCGGAGTACAAGATTGTTTCGGTTGCGTTAAGAACACAGACCGCTGCGCTGACAGAGCACAGAATACAGAAAAATAGTTTTTTCATGATTTATAGCGTTTTTGTTTGTGTCGGGAGTGTAGTATTTCAAATTCTGATGCAAAGATAGCGCTTTTTTATCAAAAGCACCGACACAATTTTGCTATATTTTACCACTGGAGAGATTTTTGTGGGTAAATGTGAGCGCGGACGGTTATTTATGCCCAAATGATTAGAACCTGACGCCGAAGATCAGGTCGGCTTTCCAGTCCCAAGTCATGATGTTAGCGTTAATAACCGTATTATATTCCAGGTCGAGGTCTTCACGGTCGATTTCAAACATCTTATCGCGCATACGGAAGCGGATGTTGTGGCATACGGCGTTGCATGCCAATACGAACCGGTCGTTGATGTTCCATACTATTGCTGCGCGAGCCATGCCGGTAAAGAACACGGGATAGCGGGGCTTGAGTTTGCGGCTGAAGACGAGGTTGTAATCATATTCTTCGTTATGCCAAAACATCCGGCTGTCACCCGTCATAATCATCTGGTTGAAGACGGTAAGCATGGGTATAGCGGATATGTGTAGGAGCAGTTTGCCTTGATTGGGGGTGTAGTTGTAGCCATAGCCTACACCTAATGCTATTTGGCAGATCTCTATATCTTTTGTACCTCCGGCTTGAACGATATATGCATCCTCATTGAACAGCAGGTCTTCGTATCGAAAGTCGGCATACAGCAACGGTGCTCCGGCAGATTTGCGCTGAATGTACGATTGCTTGAGAGCAGCCGGCATAGAGAATTTCTTATTGTTAAAAGCATAGTAAGCGGATACAAACACCGTAGTCATGGAGATGTCACCGGCCTTAATATCAGTCCTGCCTTCTACCTCAGACGCATCAAAGTACCCGTGCGCGAAGGATGTCTTGCGGCGCTGGATATCCAGTCCCCAAGCGTTTTGAATAAACGAAAGACCGAAGTTCGAATACCCCTTAAACAGATCCACCATATACCCGATATTGAAATTGCGAAATGCCACATTCAAACCCATCTTAGGAGTTGGGTTGGTACGAAAACGTGCCGTAAGATCTCCAAAATAGGGTAACTCTTGGCCGTTCAAAGAGGTATGCGCTCCGCCGACCTCACTTCTGTATGCTATTCGAAACGGATATTTAGGCAGTTGCAGATAGGCTGTGTCGATGCCCCTTGAGAACCATCTGTCGGCAAAGTTCATGAACTTATTCCAGTTCTGCTTGGCTTTGGGTATAGTTGTCGTGTCCGTTTGAGCCGGGCGCGGTGATCGTGCCCATACGGGGCTAAGCGATGAAAACGCTATGACTATGAGTAGAAAAACGATCTTTTTCATTGCGCATTGCTTGAGGGGGCACTGTTGTTCTCAAGAAAATTTTCGCAAAGTTAAGAAAAAGTTTTGATATATGCAAGAGATTATGTGTTTTTCTATGAAAATGATGAAAAAAATGTATTTTTTATGAATTATATTTGGCGATGTTCTTGAGGAACAGTGTGCGCGGAGCGTCGTGGAACGCGCGGAAGTGGGTGACACTCTCGGGGTTGGTGGGCGTAGGTCCAAAGAACTCGTGCTCGGCGTTGCGCCAAACGAGTGCGTACGACAAGGGGTAGTCGCACAGAATGGGCAGCAGCACCCTATCCCACCAACTTGCGTCCGGCACATTGGCAAAACCGCACTCGGTGAGAGCGATGAGTTTGTGATGCTGCTTTGCAAAACGACATAGCACGTTAAGATCGGCGCGGGTCTGACGAACGAAGTCTTCCTCTGTGCCCCACTCGTATGCATCCAGACCGATCAGGTCAATGCGCTCGTCACCCGGGTACCATTGCAAGAACTTCTCCTCGGGCATATTGCCGTCAAGGTTAGGAGAGTACGACCATACAATAGAAGGGAAAAGACTATTATTTATGTTATCTTGCGTCAATTTGTACAGCGCTTGGTACTCTTCGGCTGTGCAATGCGTTGCTCCCCACCAGAACCATGCGCCGTTGTTCTCGTGCCAGGGACGGAAAATGAAAGGTACAGGCTCCCCGTTTTCCGTGCGTAACGATAACAGGAACACGCGTACGCGCTCGAGCCACGTGAGGAACATCTGATGTTTCTCGCCGCCCGGGAGGATCGCAGCCACGGTGCCATCGGTGGCTTCCCACGCGCTGCCTGCAGGCCATTCTTGCGGCTCTGGCGTGTCTGTTAATGGATTACGCGGATGCCAACTGATGGTGACTATACCGCCGCGCTGATGGTGGGCGATGATCTCACGGCGCATCAAGTCGAAGGGGACAGAATCGAGGTTCTTGAGATCGCCCATCTCTATGCCGCCGAGCTCGAAGCCCATGATAGCCGGGTAATCGCCGCAAGTCTCGAGTACATCGCTGCGGTTGGGTTCGTATGCCCAGCCTATACCATAGAATGGATCATCCTGATGCCCGAACATGCAGCCTTGCTCTTGCAATACGCGTAACCTATGAAGTAACTGCTCACGCGGCATTGGCTGAGGTTTGTGACAAGCGGTTAACCCAAGTCCGAAAAGGACTGCAAGAAGTGTGATATGGATTGCGTGTTTCATGCGAGTTTGAAAATTTGATGCAAAGGTACAAAAAAATGTCGGCATTCACCGACACAATTTTGCTATTCTTTACCACTGGCAAGAATTATTTGACAGAGAAGACCCTATTCACTCCCGACATTGACCCGTAAACGGACCGAAAACGGACCGAAAACGGAGCGGAAATGGAGCGGAAACGGAGCGGAAACGAAGCAGGAGACCTCGCGGAAGTCTCCTGCTAAACGTATAGGGTTGATATCCCCTTGCTATACCATTACAAAGATTGAGTTACCTTACTTCTTGCCCTTGGATGGTGTATGTCTTATCGCCGCGGAGGATGAGGAGTTGACCGTTGCGGATGAATTTATAGGCAGACGAATTGTCAACATTTTGCATGTTAAAAATATTTGTCGTTTCGCTTTGCCCATTATCACAATCGGATGATATGACTATATATGCATTCGTGTAGGAGATATAGTTTTCATTACTTATAGCATAACAATATACGATTGAGTTCTCTTGAACGGGTATAGGTTCCACATAGATAGAGGTGAAATTCTCGGGACGACGACCATCACCGTCCACCGAATAATAGAAAGTTAGAGACTTATCTGCATCCGTTTCAGCTGCACTAATTGTCAACAGACCGTTTGTATATGACATTTGCGGTAATGAAACCATTTTGCTGCGATCAGAATGGTTGCCATTGTGGTAGTACCATAGTTTATAATTCCACAAAGTAAGGAACTTATAGGAAACAAATGAGCCTGTGCCACTTCGGAAATTGACGTTTGATGCATTTTCGTTTGATGAATAATAGTAGCCGACTTGGGGATCAATAATCTCGTCAGTAACCAAATCAAAAAGAGTATGACTGCCGTTTTCCAAAACATTTGCCTGATCCGAACGTCTTGATTTGTCACGTATGAAATTCTGTGAGTTTATACTATCAATCTCTCCATAGATCATATCTTCACCATCAATAGCAAATGTACGTATATAATATTTTTGATTACCTTCCAAAAGTGTAAGATTGATTATAAACTCTTCTTGTCCGATATTTGTGCAGTCGATATACTTTTTGACCCAATTAATTGTTGTATATGAAGCCGTGTTGAAGTTAACATTTTCGAACGTAGTTGATTCGGTGATAACCAAATCGGAAACATTTTCGCTGACCATGATACCTTTCTTTATGATATTAGCATTGGCAAAACCGTCAATATATCCGCCAACCATCATAGGCTGATATGTTGTATCTATCAACAATGTTCGCACGCGTAATTGTCCGCAAGGCTCATCATCTCCCTCGTCGTTTGCATATTCTTTGACAAGTCGAACCGCTTGACCATCATCTTTGTGATTGCCGTCACATGAAATATAGTATTCATAGATACTAACATCATTTCCATTGGATTCATTCTCGGCATCGGAGAACCAATAGCTGCCAACTTCATTATAATAGGAAACGTAAACATAGTTACCTCCTCCGTATCTATCACCAGAAGCTGGCAAGAAGACTGCTCCTAAAGTCTCCATATTATTCCATTCTTCGATAGTATAATAGTTAGTTGTCCAGTTAGACGGTGACGGAATAAAGCTGTTGCTTTCTGACCAATTATCCGGCAACAAAACCAAACCATGTGTACCATTGATGGTCGCTTGCCCGTAAAGGATATTTGCATTTTCTCGGGAAGTAATCATGTATTCCCATTCACTTTGAGTCAAGGTGCGCCAGATATTTTCTTTGTTTCCGCCATTGGAGATAGGATTTGTTCCCCAATCGACAAATGTAGTGAAGTCAAGTGCATCACCGGTGCATAATGTTGGATTATTACCGGTTCCCCATCCGAACAGATCTATCCATCCGTCGTATGTGTCGGAAATATTGCTATTGCCTTCCTCCCCAATCGCAACGTACTGACTTTCTGCGAAGCGCCAAGTGTCAGTACTGGCTTGATATTGTAAGTTACCTCGTGAGAATTGCACTTGTTTGTCAGCGCTAATAGAGAATAGACCTGAAAGCGCACCTTCAGTTGCGCAGATTGTTCCAATGCTTGCTATAATAGCAAACAAAGAAGTAATAAGTTTTGTTTTCATGTTCGTTTGATTTATAAAAATGTACATAGTAAAAGCGTGACTTTTCGTCGCTTCATTTGATTCTTTGAGGTTCTGGACTACCTTACAACTTCAAATTTACGTACGGAAAACTCACGCTAATACGTGAGCGTACATAAAAACCATACTTGAAGTTGTATTAATTCTTTAAAAGTGTCCAGTTTTCAAAGAATCAAGTTTTGGCTTATTACGCTTTATTTTGGCGCTCACTGCGCCATTATGTCTTTCCCGATAGTAAGCAATCGGAGTGCTATTCTATATATTCCTCATCAGGTTTTACATCGTAGCCTATACGGCGACGAGGTTTGTCTTGACGTTTTTTCATTTGTAGTTCGGTGAGGGCTTCACTAATCGCTGCTAACTGAGCGTCATGCTCTTCATTAATATCGTTTTGATCTCTTAAAATGTCTTCAATATAGTTCTTTACGTCACTAATCTCTTTTTGTAGTTCATGATAAGATGTTGCAGCTAACTGGTTAAGACGGCGAAGTTCTACGAACGCGCGCATAATGCCACGATTAATCTCTATCGCAGTATCAGAACGAAGCACAGAACTGAGCATTGCTACACCTAATTCTGTAAAAGCAAATAACTCATATTTAATATTTTCGCCTCGCCCTTTATGTGAGAATTTGCTTAGCTCATTGTTCAAGATGCCAATTTGGCATCTTGAACGTAACTCTTCAGCCTCTTGTGGCGATAGAATAATCATAAAGTCCTCACCTTCAAAGCGTTTGATGTTGCGGCGCACGGCTCTTTTTAGTTGAGCTGTATCCACACCATACAAGGCTGCTAAATCGCGGTCAAGAATAACCTTCTGCCCACGAACTTCATATATCTTTCTTTGTATTAATGCTATATCGCTCATATTTTACGAGTTTGTGATGCCACTTTGGTATAGCAATATAACTTATTGTTTTTGTGCTCTTATCTGTGTTCATGATGCCAATTTGGCATCTTGAACGTAGTGATTACATCTCATGACGCATTTTGTCGAACTTGTTGAATCTCGCGATTGATGTCCTCAAGCGACATGGCGGCATTGCCACTCAATTCGCTTTGGTTACGCATAGCCTCAACAGCCGATCGCGCTCTCTGACGGATAGCTTCCAATTCTGCATTAAATGCAATCTTATACATGCACATAAAAGCCTCCTTTCTTAATTTCGCTGCAAAGTTACGAAAAAAATCTCATATATGCAAATGAACAAACAAAATTTTGTTTCTTTTTGCGGAAAAAGTTACATTTTTCATCAAAAGCCGCGAGGCTTGCACCCCGCGGCATCTTATTTACAAATATACAAACTCTTTCATCGCAAATAGAAAATCCGCGAGGGGAAGTCTTGGGTGTATTCCGTACAGAGAGGAAGGATAAGTCCGACGGACATCAGGTACGCGCCGGTGAACTGCTTGCCGTGGAGAGCACAGGGAGTGCCTGCATCCCACGCGTTCTTGTCGTGGTTGTACTGCACACGGATGTTTTTCTCCTCAAGCGTATAAACCTTCTCTGGATCAAGGCCTGCGAAACGAATACGTTGCGGGGCTTGCTTCATGAAGTTGCTCAGGGAGTACGCAAAGACCACGGCTTCCTCCTTGTCATCGGTGACGTACATCAGTGCCGCTACATCTTGCTTGGCAGGGGCAAACTGACTGCTGACAGGCTGATAGCTCTGCGGTGCGTTGAGGCGGTAGAGGTTGCCGAGTTGGATGACGGGGCGCAGGCTCTTGTAGTCGGCAAGGGCGATGGTGCATTGCAGACGCTCCTCATCGGTCATGTGCTTGGGTTGGAGTTCGATACCCAGACGACCGGACATCGCTACGTCGCAGCGGAACTTGATAGGGATAACGCGGTTGGTCATCTGATACGGCGAACCACCTATATGTTGCGCCATAGCATTCGACGGGAAGAAGTACGACGTGCCCCACTGGATGAACACGCGCTGCAAAGCGTCGTTGTTGTCCGAAACCCAGAACTCGTCGAAGTATGGCATCAAGCCGTAGTTTGCTCTACCGCCGCCCGAGGCGCAGTTCTGAATAACTATGTCTGGGTACTTGGCACGGATCCGTTTAAGGACATTGAGCAAACCGAGGTGGTAATCAATGTACAGATTATTGGAATAGCCTTTGCCTACATGTCCGTAGTTCTGTATCGACGCATTGGCATCCCACTTGATGTAGGAGATATACGGATTGCGGGTGAGCAGGTCATCCACCATGTTCACCACGAAGTCTTGAACCTTAGGGTTGGTCATGTCGAGCACCAATTGCGTGCCGCCACGACCGAGTTTGAGTTCGCGTCCGGGGACTTGCAGTGCCCAGTCGGGATGCTGCTCATAGAGTTCGCTGACGGTATTGACGGCTTCGGGTTCGATCCATATACCGAACTTGATGTGCCGCTCTTTGGCTGCGTCGGTCAGGGCTTGCAGACCACCCGGGAGTTTGCGCATATCCACCACCCAGTCGCCAAGCGACGAGGAGTCGTTGTTACGCGGGTACTTGTCGCCAAACCAACCGTCGTCCATAACGAACAATTCGCCGCCAAAGGCTGCTATGTCGTTCATCATGTCGATGATACGCTGCTCGGTGATATCGAAATAGATGCCTTCCCACGAGTTCAGCAATATGTCGCGTGTAGCGTTGCCGTTATGCAGGTAGCCGCAGCTGCGTGCCCACTTATGAAACGCACGGCTCACGCCGCCCATGCCCGAGGTGCTATACGTCAACGCCAATCTTGGCGTTGTGAACACTTGCTTCGGCGCAAGCACATATTCCGACGACTGCGGATCAATGCCGGCGTAGAAATGTATGCCGCTGTTGTTCGGAGCGTTGAGGCGTAGTTCGAAGTTTCCGCTCCAACACAGGGCCGCGCCTATGACGCGACCGTTGTTCTCTTCAGGTGCACCATCGAGCGAAAGCATCAGTTCGGGGGCATCCAGATGGGCATTACGTGCGCCGTCGGTGTTGCGAATCACCTTCAGCCCGCGCGTGAGGGGTTCGTGGGTTACTACTGCTTCGGCTGCCCAATCGCCATGAAGATGCGTGAGCCAGACATTATCTCCTTCACCTATGTGCAGATAGCCGCTATCGAAACGCTTCAATGTAATAGGTTGTTTCTCCTGATGCTCAATCTCCGTCCAAGTCTCGATGATATCCACGTTCTTCCATGCCTTATAATACACGCGCACGGTGACGGGTTGCAGTTTGTCGCGCAATGTGACACATAGCTCATCGTAATTTATCTGACTTCTGACTTCTGAATTCTGAACACTCAAGTTCAACGACAGGTCACCACCGGCATGTTGCACCTGCAGGGCAGGCAGATGGATCATATCAATGTCGCCGAAAGCCGGATACACCGCTGACATCTGATTGCTGACTGCTGATTGCTGATTGCTGATGTCTTCGAGCGTTGCCGACTTGTCGCCGTAATAGAGCATAGCGAGTGGCTGACCTTCGGTGGCATCAAGCACGAGTTGCGTGTTCGGAGTCTCTACTTTCAAAACCCCAGCATGCATAGGGCTGAGTAGTCCCATGCATGCCATTGCTACAAATAATAGATTACGTGTTTTCATACCTAAGTTTTTAGGTTTTCTAACTATTTATTAACCCTAATTCACTCATGAGAGTGTATGTTTATAGACCTGCGCCGGAACCTTTGCTGCTCGTAAAACCAACTTTACTGCCGCTGCATAGTTGCGATTCTATTTGCACAGGAATAATCTCCGTTTGAGGATACTGATATATCTTTTTCATAACTGCCATTATTTTACGATTTGACCTTGAATAGTGTACGTTACGCCATCACGAATGATGTAGAGTTGTCCGTTAATCAGCAACTTCTGGACATCGGTTGCCGCTTGAGCATTTTCAACTCCGGTTACAGTGTCTTTTTGGAAACGGATTCGCATGGGCGCAGATGAACCACCAGCCATTGCATTGTAGCCGCAACTCAGATATGCGCGATACGGAGCAAGCGTACAAACAGGATCACCTGTCACCTTGTAGAATCCAACGCCTTCTGCTCCGTTTTGGAGGATGTAGTTGTTTCCGTTTGGTAGACCGTCAGATGGCACCCAAAGTGTCGGGGCATAGTTGCCAACCAATGCCTCGTTGACATAGGAACTAACCGGCCAGTGGTTCTTGCCGCTGATGTCCGCATTTCCGCCTAATTCGCTCGTTAACACATACTCACCGGCTTCGGCAATAATCAGCACAGGTTTGTCGCCTCGCAATGCGCTTACCTCTACAGCATCAATCACCGCCGAGCCGTCATTGGAGAGAGTATAAGCTTTTACTCCTTCCGGAAGCGTTGGTACATTGAACGGAAGTACCAGAGTTGCCAGGCCTGCGTCGCTGACTGTAAGCGTATAACTCTCGGTGCGAGCATCCGCTTTCAGCACAAACACATCCGTCAACGTGAAGTTATATCCGCGAACACGTATCCCTTCTGACAGAATGGCATCGCGCATATCTTGGTTCACCACAAAGTTGACAGTCATCGGCGCAGCATGATTTGCATTAAATACGTATTCCACTTGCGGTGCAAATTCAGTCCAAGTATGTACCAGACGAACGGTTCCGCCATTTGCCAATTCAGAAAGATTCAAACAAATCAAATCCCCGACAGCCAGTCCCGTGAACTTGTTAGCGCCGATCTCCACATTTACTCCCCAATCAGAATCATCAAAAGATGTTTCACCTCGCCAAGCGGCATCGTAAATGCTCTGCGGCTGGGCAATAGCAAAACGGGAGAGAGTAACATTTGAGCCAACGACCAACAATTTTCCTGTTGCATTGATGTTGCTTGCTTGCTCGGCCGTCAAGGTAAACGAATACACTTTCGGCGTTGTCTCATCACTGCTACCAAAGGTAATTGCATCTACGCCACTATCGTTGTGACGGAAATTAACCTGCCAGTATTTTCCACTCTCCACTGCACTTACTGTAACGCGTAGTTCATCACCGGCAGCCAAAGTCGGCAGATCGCCTTGATGAACCCAATGCTGCTCCCAATCCAAAACTTCGTTGCCTGTATTCAGCGTGCGCTCAACCAATACTTGCTGGCTATAGGTAATCAAATCAACTCGTGTAACGACCAATGATGTGCCGGTCACGTGCATACCCTTTGCTTGCAATTGGACAATATCGCTATTGCGCAAAACGAACTCGTATGTTGCGGGCGTGCTTTGGGCTTGTTCAATCGCTGCATATTCTCCGGATTCCTCTAAGATGCCTTCTGTTTCATCTTTGAAGCGCACAGCACATTGTCCGGATGCACCGGAGGTATAGGTAATACGAATCTTATCACCATCATGAGCGGGAGCAAAAAAACCCTTATCTATCATAACACGACTATACCAATCCCAATTTCCCACATCTTGCGTGCCGCTGAACACATTATGCTCTGCTTCTTTGCCTATCACTTTGGATAGATACAGACTGCATATTTGTGCTGATGAACCGGCCTTCGTTACACGAATAATAATATCACTAATATTCGAGCCATTCAAGACGAGCCGAATCGTATTTTTACCTGCCACATTGGTAACGTTATGCGATGACGGTGTTCCTCCTGAATATTCTACTCCCAAATTAACATTTTGTGTCGCATAACCCTCAGCCAACACTAACACAAGTTCGCTGTAGCCTGTCGCGTCAAGTGCGGAAGCGGTATGAATTCCTTTCCACGAATTTTCACCGAGAGTCGTAATGGTTTTTGTTGATGCATCCCAACTAACTTCCGTCCCTTCTGTGCCATAGGTGCTTGCAGAACTCAAATCAATCCCTTGATTTACCACCGTTGCCTGCATCGCCAGCGACAGCAGCGCTGCGCCGATTAAAGTAAAGAATTTTCTCATGATATTTATCATTTTGTGTTGTTAATTTTTCATGCTGAGGGAGTTTTTCCCAAATTCCGATGCAAAATTACTACTTTTTTAGCAAAATCACCGACACAATTTTAGCATTTATTGACACGAATGAGCCAATAAGTACTTTTTGTGCTGCAATTGGCAAAAGAAACTCCCTATCCGTTATGGAGACAGGGAGCCGGGAAATGTAGCTAAAACTATTTGACCTGACATATTTCAGTCAACACACTTCGGGTCATCTGTCAAGTCGTACGGATGTTAGATTTAGCGTGGGCAAATACATTTCTCTGAATGACCCGATAAATACGTGCAAGCTTTTGCCATATAGTTTTTCTGCATCGGAAAACGATATATGCAAAAGCCAGCACAAGGATTACACCTACACCATCGCCGATTTTCGCGCCCGGTGTTTGAATCGAAGTACCGCCGGAGTGCGGGTCACCGAGCGCACGGCGAGGGGAGGCAGGTGTAGCTGCATATTCGTCTTCCCGCTCATCTTCCCATTCGTTGTACGAATGCACTTGCGGTGCGGGCAGAGTGGTTGTACCTACAAAGCTATCTGCGGCCGATGAGGCAAAGGGCGACGACTGAGCTGAGGTGATATACATACTTGTGCTGCGGAATGCAATAGTAGGGAGCGAACTTTGTTGTTTATTCGTTCTGTAAGGCGCAGCAAGTAATGCCACAAAAGGCATCATTATAAATAGAATAGATACATGTATTCGTTTCATGGCACAGGCAGTTTAGCGGATTATAAGTTTTCGGGTTTCGCTTCCTTGTTTGCTGATATATAAGCCACAAGGCAATCCTTCGGCGCTGTTGGCAATCAGTCTGCCTGTGATGTCGAAGATGTACAACGGGCAAATGTCGTTGGAAGTATAGGCTGCCGCAGTCGCCGTGTCTTCATTTTGCCTGACTTGCGGCATAGCGATGGAGCGGTAACGCGCCTTGAACGACTCTGTGGCTTGTATATAACACTCAAACGGCGCTATGGTCACATCTTCGTGGTAGTCGAAGTGGCACTTCTCTTTGTCGAACACATAGGCATCATCCAAGTGAATAGGCGATAGTGTGTTGTTGGCGTAGTAATAATAGGACTCCACATCTTCTGCCGGAAGACGATCCACGTTGGCAGTGCCCTCGATGGTCTGCGGACCGCCGATGAACTTCACCACAGGGTTCTGCTCAAAGTAATAGTCATAGGATTTGGTATCCTCCCAATAGTTGACAAACAGAATGATATACGGCACATACTGCGCAGGCATGTTTTGACCGATATACGCCCAGCGGTTACGGAACTCGTCAGGCTGAACACCCGTATAGTCATTGGTGAGGTACTTGAGATAGAAATAGCCTGCGCCTGTGGGATTATTAGCCGCATCGTCACCTTGACAGTATATCGGATTAATATTATACCATCTCTCTTCTGCCTCGTCATAGACTTGACAACCGCCTTCAGCTTGGCTCTTGGGAGCAAAGGGCAGGCAGAACGGATACCATACATTCATTTTATTACCATCCTCCGCTGTTTCATAGGCAGGACGGATATAAGAGATCTCATTCAGCACCTTTACATCGTGTGTATTGTCGGCTACACCGCCTTGATAAACAGTGAGATTATGCACTACGTGCGGCAGGGTAACTGTCTCACCGGCACTGATGATGATATCCGCATTGGTGCAATCCAATCCATATCCGCCAGCAGAGATGACGATACGGTCATATTGCGACCATGAGTATTCGGAATAGAGACCGATGACGTACTTACCGGCAGCGAGTTCGAGGGGTGTAGAGCAGACCGGATAGACGTGGTTCGTACCGCTATTCGATGTATTGGCATCCGTAGGGTCTTGCACTTGATAGTAGGTGTTGCCGCTATAGGTAAGCGAAGTGCCTTCATTCAGTTGCGCCGAATAGAGATATATCTTCTGCCGTTTGTCGCTGCGTGGTGTAAGCAGGGTGATGTTGCAGGTCACCGATTCGGTTATCTCAAAGGCATAGTAGATACTTTTTCCCTCTTCTAGGTTTGTCAGGATCGTTCCGGAAACGCTGGTTGATTTCGGAGATGCAATCGGTCGGGTTGTAGGACTGATGGAGTCTGTTGTACATTGAATAGTACGCGTATTAAGACAGCCGCTTGAAGCATTGGCGAACGAAGCCGTCAGCGCGAGGTTATTGTTCATGGTAACGAGACGCGGGTTATCCGTATTGTCGTCGCTCCATTTGTCAAAGCGATAGCCCGAAGAGGGTTCTGCAAGGAGCAGTATATTCGTGCCGGATACTATGCGGGCATTATTGATCTGGTCACTAATGACCGAGCCGTTAGCATCCGCCGAGAGCGTGAGAGCGTAGGTATTGGCGGTTGCACCATCGCATACTCCCACTATATCTATTCCTTTGAACTTCGTATTGTATATGGCATACAAACCGATGAGATAGTCTCCTTCCGCGAGGGTATAACCTTCTGTTTCAAAGGCCTCTCCATCTCCAAAGTCATAAGATTGGATTTGGTTCCACCGTTTGCCGCTGTAATAGAGGTCACCGCTGCTAAGCGAAGGCTCATAGAGATGGAATGCCCTACTCGCTCCTTCGTTAGAAAGGGTACAGTAGAAGAAATAAGTACCGGCATCCAGATGTACCGAATAGTATAGTTCTGCACCATCGCCATTGAGAGAATAATCGAAATACACTGCCCCAGTGGCTTCTTTGAGAAAACTGTTATCTACCGCAGGGTATATATCACTATTATGTTTAGCGAAAGAAAAGGCATTTGCCGGGATGGTGAGCGAACACTCCGGATTGGGTTCGAAATGCGCTTTGAGCCATGTGTTAGCAGAGATGGTGGGCGTATAAGAAGCAGAGGTAGATAGTTGTGTACCCTCTTCATCTGTCCATTTGACGAACCGATACCCTTCATCAGGAGTTGCTGTGACGGTAGGCGTGCCGCCCAGCGGTATCTCGTTGTCATCAGTGGTGCAAGAGATAGTACCGTGAGCGTTTGTTCCCACAACCTCATAACCGAAGGTATATAGCGGATAGAACCGTGCCGTCTTGGTTGCGGAGAACATATCAACTACCACCTCGTATTTCCCTTCCGTGATGCCGGTGAAAGCAGTATTACCGTTCTTGCCGATATCGTTCGTTGTGCCATCAATGGATGGTGTAGCGTCCGAAGAAGGTCCATAGCGATTGGCGTTGAGATAGGTCCAATCTGCATCAGTGTTGGTGCTGCAATAAGCCGTAGCGAAAGCGACAGCGCCATCGCCGGTTGTTGCTGCACCATTGGCTATACGGACACGAAGCGTGTATTTATCGGTCTCGGGATTATACTCCATTCTGTTGTAGGCATTGGTTGCCCAAGCATAGGAGGATCCCTCAAAGAGTCCGAACATATATACTTCGGGACCTTGGATGGTAAAGGACGAAAGATCGGCTTTCATGGTGATGGTGTATGTTCCTGCCATGGGCACCAAATATGAGTTTGCGCCTCTTTTGGCAATATTCGTAATCTCAGTCTTGCCATCCGTTGTAACACTGGTATTTTCCGCATCAGGTCCCCAGCGATGTCCGTTTATATAAGCCCACCCGCCATCATTGTTATATTCAGCCAATACTGTTGCAAAGTAGAAATTAGCCGCTGTAGCCTGATTACCACCTTTTCCTATACGCGTTGTTATTGAGAATGTTTCTGTCTCGCTATCAAAACTCATTAACGCGCCTTTATTCGCAGCTGAAGTATAATCCGTACCATGATTTTCTCCTAAGAGATACAAAGTCGGTTGATACACCCGAAGGTAGTCGATGTAGAAATATGTCCAGTTGGCATATACTTTGATATGGTTGGTTCCTTCGTTCAGCACACACGAATACGACACTTCGGTCACTTCTGATGCGCCTGTACCGGAAAAATCAAAACTGAATCCCGTGCCATTATTGATCGAAATATTGCCTGTTTTTGTTCCTCCGTTTTTGGTACTATATCCAAAATTCATGCGATATACTGCTGCGTAAGGTACGGAGATTGTGAAATCGACATAGTGAGTTGCATCCGTAATAGGAACAATCGCATTGTCGGCACTTGTTAAGTTCTCCAAAGTAGCTCCTAAATAATCCGCATTCTCTGCCTGATAGACATCGCTGTTGCCGGTGGTAGTGAAGTAGGCGCGACTAAGCGTAATCGTGCAGTCTGCACCGGCTTTGATCAGGATATAATCCAAGCTGTAGGTATCGTTGCCGAAATCCGTGTGCATATCCAGTGTCGCGGATGTAACTCCTGCTTCAAAGTCGAAGGTCTTGGTGTGATCGGTATCGTTATACGAATACTTCACTTCGACAGCAATAGCAGCTGTTGTTGCGCTGCCGAATTCGATGGTATAACTCTCAATATTGCCGTCAATATATTTCCAATCGAAGTTCCATCCACGCCCTTTGTTCCAGTTACTCACATCGGTGAATGTCAATGTCCGTCTAGAGTTGTCGTAGGCAGCGCCCCAGTTATTGGACATCGAATACAATGACACTTCCTCTGTACCGGCGTACGAAGGGAGTGAACAGAATAGTGCAAGCGCACTGAATAACACACAACAACCTGTACGAGTCAGGTTTATTCTAATACTACTCATAAGTTAGTTAAATAATAAGTTACAACTCTCATTTACAGCAGTTAAGGAACTGTTGAAGGCGGTAGCGTAATAACCTTTTGTTGTGTGTGTGTTGACTTGTGTATGGAAAACGCTGCAAAAATACTACTTTTTTAGCATAATCACCGACACAATTTTAGCATTTATTGACACAAGGTACATTTCTGCTGCTATTATACAAGAAAAAGAGCCGCATTGCAGCGGCTCTTTTGATAGTACGTTGTGCTTTAGCTGACAACTGCTTAGCGGACAACGGCGCCAAGTATATTATAACGCACGCCGTCCTTGATGATGAGCACTTGACCGTTCTCGATGATCTTGCGTGCCGGGGTGACGGTGGTTACGTCGTCCACTGCTGATGTTTTTGGCTTACCAAGTTCGATAGCAACGGCATGGTAGCCTTGACCGCGAATGATCAGACCATGGTCGGCGATGTCTTGGGCAATATCCTCCGAAGCGATCTTGTATGCGAAATGGTCGTCGCTGACCACAACGGTGAGATCAGTCCAAGCCCAGTCGTCACCTTTCTTGTACGTCAGTGCGAACTGTGCGCCATCAATAGCCTCAGCGAAGTGGATATGGATGCTGTCGCCCTCGGCAACACCGGCAAGCATATCTTGCTGTGCATCGTAGGTGTCGAACTCAACACCTGCATAGACTTCCTGATTCCACGAGATGGCTATATCGCCCGTCCAAACGGTAGTGAAGGTATATTCCTCGGCAGGCTCAACGGGATCGTCCGGCTCTTTGTATTTCTTGAGCACGAGTTTGGTAACGGTTACGCCATCGCCACAGAGTTTGAAGCCGTCTTTGAGTCCTTCGACATCACTGGCAGAGAGGGTAAACGTAGCAACATACGGGAACTCGCTGACCTCGTTGAGGAGGATATCTTCGCCTACTTGGTTCGAACTCAAGTCGCGCAGCAGCACTTTCGGCCAATCGGCAGTACCTTTGGCGCTAACGGTAACGAGAAGTTGGTCTTTCTCGGCAAGCAGGGCGCCTACCTCGGCAGGTTGCTCGGCAACTTCGTTCCATGAGAGGGTTTCCTCGCCTTCCCAGAGGACTTTTTCCTCACCGGGTTGAAGCGGATCGGGATCAACGGGCTCTTCATCCTCGGTGACGATGGCAATCTTGGTCATGTCATAGCCCTGACCGCGGAAGATAAGTCCGCGCTGGGCGATAAATCCGGCAATCTCGTCGGAAGCAACGGTGTAGGTCATCAAGCCGTCAGCAACGTTGGTCGGCAGGTCTGTCCATTCCCAACTGTCGCCGGCTTTGTAGGTCATGACATACTGCGGCTCGTCAATCTGCGCAATAACGCTGACCTTGATAACTTCGTCTTTTTTCAGGTCGGCGAAGATACCGTCAGGGGTTTCGAACTGCTCGCCCGGATAAACGTCACTGTTCCATGAGATGGCTTTGTTGCCTTCCCAAACGACGCGCTCTGCGGCGAAAAGAGTTGTGGCTGCAAGCATAGCAGCGCAAAGAGAAAAGAAGTGTTTCATAATGTTGATGATTTAGATCAGCCACAATATGGCTGATGGCTTAATTCCAGCCAGGGTTGTTAGTATTAATATGTTTGTTGGTGTTGATCTCTTGTGCGGGGATCGGGAAGAGCAGATTCCGCTCTGTTCGTGTCTTGAGCACACCGCTGTCATCCATACCGCCGATAGCGTTCATCGCGTCGAGGTAGATACCCCAACGGATCAGATCCCAACGTCTGTCAGCTTCGCACGCGAACTCCTTGGCACGCTCCTCGATGATCGCCGAACGTCGCAGCGTCTTGTCGCTGAGCGGGTGGCTACCGCCCATCGAGGCGCGGTTGGCGTTGCTGCGCGCACGTACCTTATTAAGTTGCTGAATAGCATCGCCCGGGCGGTCAAGTTCGTTGAGTGCCTCAGCATAAACGAGGATCACATCAGCCAAACGGAGGAAAGGCCAGTTGGCATCGGCATTATCGATGGCATTATCGGTCACGTCCTCATATTTGGTAGTAAAAGCGAGACATTGCGCATCGGCGGAATAGTAATAATTGACGCCGTCGGCATAGATGCCGGAAGGGTCTTTGATCCAAT
>JAEEGK010002376.1_pt1 | contig 47166 bp, 31 predicted proteins | sample 8958771 | NCBI WGS metagenome assembly JAEEGK01 (sample SAMN16246547, study PRJNA631951) | gut metagenome | biome: gut microbiome; feature: rumen; material: SC-attached | host: Bos | place: Iran: Karaj | collected 2018-10 | reverse complement strand
TTTATATAATTATTATTCATGTAATCATACTGACTCTATTATTATTTTATTATATGGTATATCATTTATGATTGAGGAAGTAAAAATATTCATAAAATCAATTTTTAAAAAATATCTTTGTTTTTCATTTTTACTATTTTTATTATTGGATTTTTTAGAATTTTCTCTCTTGCTAATTCTATTGATCAAGTTAGTTTTGCATTTTTATGGATTATGATTTTATATTTTTATCTTTAATGTTTTTCATATTAATTATAATAATCCAATTTTCAATTATAATTGTTAAAAAAATGAGTTTGTTATTGGGTATAGAATACATAATAAAAAATTATTAAAATAATAGATATTTATTCTAAATGAATAAAAGATATTTATCCTTTATAATCAAAATCAAAAATTTGATAATTTTTCATTATATTTTTTATTTCAATATATAGTTATATTTTTTTAGCAATTAAATTTATTGTTTTATTAATTGGTAATATTATAATTAAAATTTGATGAAAATGAATTATAAGTGTCAAAATCAACTTTGAATATTCAATAATAAAATAAATTCAAAGAAATCATATATCAATTTGTAGATCAATTTATTCTTAAATTAGTATTAACTGTTATTATGATTCTTCTTTCTTGTTATTTTTACTTTTATTAAAATATATGATATTTATTAGTTATTTTTATTCAAATATGTCTTTCAGAAAATTTAATAGTTTTGAAATGAAGTATATAAAAATATTAAGTGAAAAAAAAATAGACCATTTTTTTATATAAATCATAATTTTTTATTTAAATTAAACATAAAATAATAAAATTTTGATAAATAAATGTTAAGTACTTCATCGTCAAATGATTTTTTATGTCCTTTTTGTTTTGAATTATTACCAAAAATAAATATAAATGAATTAGAATTCACTCCAATAAAATGTTCGAAATGCTTAAAACTTTTTACTTTTTTATTTTGTGTTCATTGTAAAAAAAAAATATATTTCCACTCAAAAGAAGACAAAGAAGATGAATTAAATGGACTGAATGGATTTAATATAAAATGTCCTCATTTAAATTGTGAGAAATATATTTTTATATCAAAATGTCAAAAATGTAAAAAAAGGCAAAAATTTCCATTTTTTATTCCAGAAGGAAAGCCAATAACATGTCAATTTAAAGAATGTAATAATAATTATATATATATAAATTGTCCAATTAAAAATTGTCCAGAATATTGTAATTTAAAAAAAGATGTTTCAATAGGAAATTACCCAGATGGAATATTATATGTTCATAAATATAATTCAGTAAATGAAAAAATAATGTTTCAAAAAATTATATGTCATTATTGTCATAGACCAATTGTTTATTATACTACAAAAGATGATATTCAAAGATATTATGAAGGACAAAAAATTATTTGTCCTTATGAAGATTGTAAACAATCTTTTAATAGAGTAATTTGTCCTTTTTGTAATATTGAAACTATATTTCATAATGGTTATTATAGAATGGGAACAAAAATTAAATGTGGTAATTCTGATTGTCAATTAGAATTTACTAAAATTATTTGTCCTTGTTGTCAAAAAATTTTAAAATTTGTTCATAAAAATAGTTTTGTTGAAGGTTTTTTATTAACATGTGGTTATCAAAGGTGTAAGTATCAATGTCAGATTGTTAATTGTGTTTATTGTAGAAGAATGAATTATTTTGATAAAAATAATTTTCTTTTTCCAGGTCAAGCTATAAAATGTCATTATTCAGATTGTCAAAAAATATTTAATCAAATTGTTTGTCCTTTTTGCAAAGAGTATAATATTTTTCCAAACGGAGATTTTTTCTTTGGTAAAAAATATCAATGTATGTATAAAAATTGCTTAAGGTATTTCACTTATTTTATTTGTCCTCAATGTAAAAATTTTATTTTAAAAAAAAATGATTGTGAAGAAGGATTAAATAATAAATGTGAAAAATGTAAAACTATTTATTTTAATACAGGATGTCCTTTTTGTAAAAGAATAATATTAATAAAAGAAAAAATAATTGAATCTGGATTATTAATTCAATGTCCGAATATGGAATGTCAGAAAATTTTTTCTTTTTTTCCTTGTCCAAATTGCAAAAGATCAGTAATATCAAAAAATAAACATAATGTTTTTGGAAAATGTTTAAAATGTTCTTTTTGTAAATGTCTTTTTGTTCCTATAAAATGTAAAGAATGTAATACAAAAATAATATTAAAAGATAGAGATGAATTAGATTTAGAAGAAAATATTAAATGTCCAAAATGTAATAAAAATTTTTTTCCTAATTATGAAAATGATAATCCTCCTTTAAAAGATAATATGATTTTATTTCCAATAATAGAAGGTAAAGGAATAAAATTTGGAAAAGCAAACATTGATGAAAATTATTTATTAAAAAGTGAATATTTAATTAATAATATTAAGTTATATACTCCTTCTGTTAAAGGAGATAAAAGTATTAATGAGGGTGATCTTAATGATAATATTGATAATAATAAAACTAAAGTTTATTATCAAAATCCTTTTTTATATGATTCTTTTTTTAATAATAATAAAAATATTATTTCTGGTTTTTGTATGATTTGCCATAATTTACCTATTGAAAGTGTTTTTGTCCCTTGTGGACATAGATGTGCTTGTTATAATTGTGCTCTTACTTTTTTTATTTCTTATAAAAAATGTCCAAAGTGTAATTCTGATTCTAGAACTATTATTAAGAGAATTTATGATTAGACAACTTTATTCTTTGTTTTTTAAAATTATATTTTATGATTTATTAATCAGTTATTTTTTAATATAAAATTTTTTTGATTGATTTATTGATTATATTATTGAAAATAAATAATATAAATTTTTCATTATTTATTTTTGTTTAATTTAATATGGAGTTGATAAATTATATTGTTAATTATTTTTATTTTGTTAAAAAATATTTTTTTTATTCAAAAATTAAATAATTTATAGAGATAAATAAAAACTTAGAAAAAAAAGAAAAAAAAAGAAAAAATAAAAAATTTGAATATCAAAAATTATAAAAACTTACAAATTGGTTAAATCCAAATCTTGAAAAAATTGATGTTTCAATAAATCATCAGTAGAAATTCTTTGTTCAGGATCAAAAACTAGAATTTTATCTAAAATATCAATAGCAAACTGATCATCAACTTGATTAAAAGTAGTAAGAAAATTTTTTCTAGTAACTTTTGTAAATCCATCCCCATTAATTCCTGTATTCCATTCAGGAGATTCCTTAAGCCAATTAAAAGTATCTTCATCAGGAGTTCCAATAAGATGGAAAATTTGTTCACATTGTTCACTTTCATTTTTTCCAGAAAAAAGAGGATGTCCTAATAGCATTTCAGCAAAAATGCATCCAGCAGACCAAATATCACATGAAATATCATAAATTTTATTTCCTAATAAAATATCTGGAGGACGATACCATAAAGTTACTACTTCATTAGTATATGTTTTCACTGGAACTCCATATCCACGTGCTAATCCAAAATCACATATTTTTATTTTATTTTCTGAATTTATCAATAAATTTTGAGGTTTTAAATCACGGTGAATTATCTTCTTCTTATGAAGGTAGTTTAATCCTTTTATTATTTGATAAAAATATTCTTTTATTGTTTTTAATGGTAATTTTTCTTCTCTCTTTTCATCCATTATTCTCTTTAAATCTGTCTCACAATATTCAAATATTAATGTTAATTTGGATTTGGTGTGAATTACATCTATTAAGTGTATTATATTTTTATTTTTGCATTCTTTTAAAAGAGATATTTCTCTTATTGCTGTTGATGGTATTCCTTCTTCTTCTGGCTTTAATCTTATTTTTTTTAATGCTACTATTCTTTTCTTTTGAATATCTTCTGCTTTATATACTATTCCATATGTTCCTTCTCCTATTTTTGAAAGCTTTTTATATTTGTTTACTTTTGTTATCATTTTTTTTTTAAAATATTTTTTTTTTAAATTTTAAAATAATAATATTATAAAATTTTTAAGATATTATGTTACCATTTTAATAATATATATATACAAAAATTTAAAGTTTTTATGTTTTCTGAAATATGTTTCAATTGAACTAAAATATAAAAATTACAAATACTTTTCTATGAAATACATTAATTAAAACTGACCTAACTTTTTTATAAATAATGTAGAATTAATAACATTTCTTATTAAGAAAAAAAAGAATTTGAGAAAAATATAATAAATACTCCTTTTTTTTCTTATTACCATATTTTCAATCATTTTATATAATTTTTATCAATAAATTCGATAATTTTTAAAATATCATTATTATTTAAATTTTTAGAATTTAAAATTTGATAAGATTTAACTAAAATTTCTAATTTAATAATAGTTTTAAATAAAAATCTTATTGTTAAATTGGAAATATCAGAATTAATTTTATATAATTTTTTCATATGTTTTTTTACTAACATTTCAAATTTATTTTGATATTTATTTATAGTTTCACAATTTACATTATTTTTTAAAATAAGTTTTTTCAAAGTTACATTTTTATTTTGATTATCATCATCTTTATTTTTTGAAAATAAAAAATTTTGTGGATTTTTCAATAAATCCTTAATATAAATTAAAGAATAATAACTGACAATAGAATCTTTTAAATTTAAATCAATTCGATTTTTTAATACTTTTCTTAAAGTTTTAACAATTGAAGAATAAAAATGATTTTTCATTTGTTTTGAAGTTTTTTCAGGAAATAAATTACATAAAAAAGTCCATTTATTTCCTATCATAAATTGTCCTTCAAAAAATATATATTCTTCTTCTATTGTCCATGATGTTTCTTCTATATGTTTATTATTATTTTTTATTGGGGAATTGTAATTTAAATTTGGATTATATGATGAAGATGATGAAAAGCTTTCTTCTGATTCTTCGTTTAATGATATGTTATTTGAATAAGAATCCATTTTCAAATTTGTTTTATTATTATAAAAAATTATTTTTTATTATTTAAAAAAAGGAAGTTTTTAAAAATTATATTTTGAAAGAAATAAATAAATATAAATCATATTTTTTACTTTATATATAATAAAAATATTATTGTATATTGCATTAAAATATAAAATACTTATCCTTAACTAAAGAAATATATATTTATTATATTTTAATATTAGTTTTTTCAGAAAAAAATTTACTTTATATTAAAATGAATATATAAGAAAAAATCCAAATGTATTGAAAGATTTTTTATTCAACAATTAATATGAATAGAATTAAGAAACAAAAATTGAAAAATATTTTTCATGTTCATTGACTTATATATTATTATCTATAATGATTGTAATCAATTAATTATTAATTATTTGAAAAGAGGAAAAAAAAAGTAAGAATATTATTTTCTTATTTTTTAAAACGATAAATAAATTGATTTAATTTTTATTATTAAAACTTCAATTCCATTACATTTCCAAAATAAATATAAATATAAAAACATCATTTTGAAATAATAAAAAAAACTAAAAAAAAGTTTAATTATTTCCTTGAATTTGAATAGGAAACTGAATATTTTTTTTTTCAATTTCTTGAAGAAAAGATTCCTTTCCATGAATTTTATTAAAAATATCAAAATATGATTTATTTAATTGTTGAATAGCATTAATATCTCCAGAATTAATAATAACATTAACCATATCACAGAATAAATCGATTAAATTATTTTTTTCAATTTTACAACTAGGTTCAGCTTCATAATGATGTTTCATTTTTTCTTCAATAGTTTTAAATTTTAAATTACATTTAGAATGAGAGCATTCAAAAGGAAATTCCTTTTTTATATCAGGATGCTTTTTATTTTCATGATATTTTAAATTTCCTCTATGATAAAATTTTTTACCACAACCAGGATAAGTACAAATACATTCTTTTAATCCTATATGTGATTTCATATGAATTTTTAAATAAGAATTTGTCACAAATGTTTTTCCACATCCTTCAAATGAACAACGAAATCCTTCATGAGATGTATGTGATTTTTGATGAGTTTTTAAATTGCCTCTTTGGGTAAATTGCTTTCCACATATTTCACATTTAAATGGCTTCTCTTGTTTATGTGCCATTTGATGATCACGTAATACACACTTTTTTGTAAATATCATGTCACATCCTGGGAAGTTACATTTGAAAAATTTTTTGTTTTGTGGTTCTTCCATTTTTTTTCTTTTTTAAAGTGATTTTTTTTTTTTTTTTGTAAGGTTGTTAAATGTAATAAAATTATATAATTTAATTTAATGTTTTTTGATGAAATTTAAATTATTATTTGAAGATGTATTAATTAATTTAAAATAATAATAAATGATAAAAATTATAATATCTAAAAATTCTCTATTCAAATAATATATTAAAAAACTATATAATATAATTATATAAAGTTAAGAACAACATTTTTTTTTTTTTTTTCCATTTTTTTCATTAGTTTTAGATTCTAAAAAAAAGGTTTCCATATCTCCGATTTTTTGAGAAGCATCAAAAATCATATTAATCATAACTTCATAAATATTAAATCCAGATTTACAAGAAATTTCTTCATATTTAACTTGATTTTTTTGTGCGAAACCTTCAGCTTCATTTCTTTGAACAACTCTATTAATTTTATCTATTTTATTTCCTAATAAATAAATAGGAATATTTTTATATTGATTATCATTATTATTATTATTACCTAAAGTTTCTCTTATATCTTCAATCCATTTATTAACTTCAATAAAAGTGTTTTTATCAGTTAAATCAAATAAAATAAAAAATCCATCTCCTTTACTATAATATTTTTTAGGTATTGTTCTAAATTTTTCTTGTCCTGCAGTATCCCAAACTTTTAATTGATAATATTTATGTGGAAATTTTATTATTGTTTTTTCTACATCAATTCCATATGTTGATAATGTATTTTCCATAAAATTATTTTTAAAAAATCTTCTTATAAATGATGTTTTTCCAACTGAAGAATTCCCTAATATCATTATATTTATTATTCCTGAATATATGTCATTGTTTATTGATATTAAAGGAGGATTTTGAGGCATTATTAAATCATTTACGTTAAATTCTGGGTTTTCATATAATATATTTTTTATTGTTTTTAAAAAAATTGAAAAATTTTCTTTTGATAATAATGATATTTCTGAAAGATATATATTGTTATTTTTTTCTGATAATTCATTTAATTCATAACTTGAAACTTCTCTTTCTGAATATTTATCTATTTTATTTGATAATATTAGGAATTTATATATATTATTTTTTTCATTATTTGATTCAAGATGTTTTAAAAAATTATTTATTTCAATAAAAGATTTTTGATTCGTTACATCTAACATTAAAATTATTAATTCTGATTCATATAATAATGAATCTTTATTTTTTTCTATTATTGATAAGTCATCTAAATTTGATATATAAATATTTAAATGGAATATTGTTTTATCATCTTTTAAAGATATATCTAATTTTGATAAATTGAAAATTATATTTGATTCAATTTTATTTTCTTTTTTCTCTTCTTTTTCTTCTTTTATTTCTTCTTTTACTTCTTCTTTTATTTCTTCTTTTTCTTTAATTTTATCATATTTTTGAAGAAGAGGATTATTATATTTTTTAAATTCATTTATTAATGTTTTTTTTCCTACTCCTGAAAGACCAATTAAATTTACTTTTTTATATCTAAAATAAATATCATCATTTTCTTTTTCTTCTTCTTTAATATTTTTTCTTTTATTTTCCATTCAAATTCTCTTATAAATAATATTAATTTATTTATTTTTCATATATTCAATTCTTACAAAAAAAATAAAAAAAAAAAAATTTTAAATCATTCTTTTATTTTCCCCAATATTTAAAAATTATAGTTTATTTTGTAAATTTTTACTTTTAAAAATAGCATCTCCTCCAATTTCATCATATTCAGTTTTATTAATCCAATATTCTCCATTAGGATCTTCGACAAAAATATTAGCAAGAACTCCAGCTCCAATAAAAACAGAAAATTTTCTTCTAGGACTATCAATAATTCCAATTTTAATTTTAATAGTTTTATCACTAGCATTTTTTAAATTATTATTAATATAAGAATTTCTGATTTCTTTTTCAATTCTACTTGCAAATCCAGGAAACATTGTAGTAGCACCAGATAAAACAATATTCCCATAAAGTTCTTTTCTAGTATCAATCGGACAACCCTATTAAAATAAAAAATTAAAATTACTTGAATCGAATTATAAACCATGTCATTAATACCATTTTGTTCAACATTAGCTAAAATAGGAGAAAATAAAATTTCAGGGGCTTCAAATTTTTCATTAGAAACTCTAATAGTTCTTCCATCAGGTAATTTAGCATAAGAATTATAATATGTTGTTTCTTTATCTAGTTTTCTATCACTTTCAATGTCACAACTAACAAAACAATATTTTTCCTTTATTTCTTTAACAGTTTCAAAATCAGCAGTTGAATTAAATGAATAACCTCTAAAAAAATAAATGTAAAAAACTTACTTTAATTGAAGTAATCTAGTTAAGTAATTAGTAATATGTCTACCAGCAAGATTTAATCTTTTAATATTATGTTGTAATATAGAATTATCAAAAACAGGAATACAATGAGAAACTCCATCTCCACTATCTAAAACAATACCTGTAGTTAAACCTTCACAAATTAATGTTAATTTTGCTTGAGGTTCAATCATCATTCTTTTAATCCCCATTTTTTCAAATAATATTTCCATCATTTTTTGTTTATTTTTCAATGGATTTGAAGGAGCTTCAGTAATTAAAATTGTTTTTTCTTTCATTTCTTCCTCTGAAAAACCTAATTTTTTAGTTGTACAATAATTCCAAAGTAAATACATATCCTCTTCATTTTCTATTATTCCTTCTGTTATTGGATATGATAATTCTAATAAGGAACGAACTGGAATAATTTCATCACCTATCATTATTGGCTTTAATTCTACTTCATTCAATTGCTCTGCATATCTTAACATTGGACGACCTACTAATGCTGGTATTGTTACTTTTGGAGTTTGAGATGATGATAATCCTGCTTTTAAGTAACCTGATCCGTTGTCAAATATTATTACTGGATCTGACATTTTTTATATGTTTTCTTTTTTTTTCAAAGATTTTTATTTTTTTTTTGTTTTTTTTCGAATTTTTAAATTAAATGAATTATTTCAATATTTTAAGATTATTTATTTTATGATATTAATAAAGATTTATTATATGTTTATTCAAATTTATTAAATGAACTATAGTTATATAATTGAATAAGAACATTAGAATAAAATATTATAGATTTCAATAAAATTCTTGTGCTTTTATTGGAATTTATAACTATTATTAAACTTCTTCTTCATAAAATTTTAAAATTATTTAATTAAATCAATATCCATTACATATTATATTTTAATATTTATTTCTTCATTTATTTAATTTTTATTAAATAAACTTTTTTTTTATTCATTTAAATAAAAATCATTGTATAGATTTAAAAAACAATCATATATAATTTACATTTATTTTGTTTTATATATAAAAATAATATATATTTTTATTTATATAATAATAGTTTGTTTTATAAAAAATATTATTCAGAAGAATTTTTTTGTTTTGATTGTCTTTTACTTAATTTTTCATAATCCTTAATCAAAGACATATCATTTGGATTTTTACTCATTTTAATTATATTATAATATAAATCTTCTGATATAAAATCATCAATATTATTTAAAGGACTACTTTTAATTTCTTGATTTAATTTATTTTTTTCCTTAATTATAAAAATAATATTTATAAATCTAAAAATAATTTTAAAACAAGTTATTATAAATAAAAGATTTTTTCCTAATTTTACATTAGTTATTTCACTATTATTAAAAAAATAACATATTTCCATAATAATTTCTAAAGAAATTATAAGAAATAAAAATTTGACATAAATTTCTAATTTCGAAATTGAAGAATAAATTAATGAATGAATTCCAAATAATAAAATAATAACAACAATAATAAAATCAAAAATTATATTTAAAAAAACAATTGAAAGATGTATTCCATTCGATTCATTAAATTCAAATTTTTTATAAATGATAACACTAGATACAATCATTGAAGTAAATGATAAAAACATTAAAAATCCCATTATAAAAAAATTTCCTTTATATAAACTGAACTTCATATTATAATAAATTAAATATTTATTTTTTTTAATTTAAGATAAAAAACAAATATTTTGAATTTTTGAAAAAAAGAAAAATTTATTTTTATTATTTTATTATTAAATAAAAAAAATAAAAAATGTTCAAGAAGAATAAAAAAGCAGAAAAGTAAATAATTATATAATAAAAAATAGAAATGATAAAAAAGAAAAAATAACAAATCAATCAAAAACAGCAAAAACACATTTTCAAACAGAAAGATTAAGAATGAATGATGGATTAAGTTATACATTTAGATCTTATCATGATAAAGTAAAATCAAAAAAAATAGAACCAAAAAATTATATTTTTGATTTAGAACAAACAATGACATTAAATTTAAATTTAATTGAATCTATTATTCCTTCTATTCATACTAAAAAACTTGCTGAAAGATCAAAAATCTTAGAAAAATTTAAAAAAATAAATTTATTGTTTCAAAAAAAAATCGAACTTTTTAAAAATAAAAATAATATTAAAGGAAGAATATTAATTAATAAACAAATATTTGAAGAAAAAAAATATTCAAAAACAGAAAATATTTCTTATTATAAAAATCAATACGAAGAATTATTTTCTAATTTTATAAGAAAAGATTTTACTTTAAAAAAATTCCATAAAAAATTTTTGGATATAGAAAAATATGTAAAGAGAGAATTTGTAAAATTAAATAATAATAATGTTAAAATTTATAGTGAATTTAGTATAGAAGCTTATATTGTTGAAAATGAAAATTTAAGAAATGTGAAATTTATTCTTGAAAAAGAAAAAAAAAAAATAGAATCACATTTAAAAATGATAAAAAAAGAAAATATGCAATTAAAAATAAGAGACAATATTCAACTTACTCAAGGAGATATTTTAAGAAATTCTGATTATAATGAATATAATAAAAAATATTCTATTTTATTAACTTCTTATTCAGAAAAAATTTCTTTTTTAGAAAATTCAATTAATAAAATCAAAAAGAATTTAAATAGTATATATAAAAAACAAAAAACTTTAGAAAATGGATTTTTTGATAAATCAGATTATTTAGATGAAAAAACTATTAATGTTTCAATTTTATCTAATATTAAACCTAATGATTCTAATTTTTTAGAAGGTTTAACTAAAAGAAGTAATTTCGGATGGGATATTTCTTGTATTGAAAAAAATAATATAGATTAAATTTTATTTATCTGTTTCTTATTTATATGATCAAACATTAAAGATACATTAATATAAAATTTACATTTTAATATATTTTATAAATAAAATATTTACTTTTAAACATAATTAATCATTTCCATATATAATTAAATAAATAAGAAAAAAAAATATTAATTTTAAAAAAATTTATGAAATATCACTTCTACAAGCAGGACATTTTTTACTTTGTAATTTGCATTTAACATAACATTCTCTACAAACAAAAAGAGCACAATTACATTTAAAATGTTTTAAAATAATTTTATTTTGAAGGCAAATACCACATTTTCCTTTTTTAATATTTTTTTTAGTAATAACTTTATTACAAACAGGACATCGATCACTATGAAAATTTAAATTAAATTGCTCATTATTATTTTGAATTATACAATGTTCTTCACATAAAGAACAACCACAATCAACAATAAATTTTGCTTTTTTTATTTTACAATAATCACATAAACCAAGAAAATCTTTATCTTGAGTTTCTACATAATTTTCATTAAATTCTTCTTTATATTTTTCTCTTAAACTATTTTTAAATTGCTGATTACTATTTAAATCACTTAATTCTGTTTGATAATTATTTCTTCTTCCTCTTCTTCTGCTTATTATTAATTCATTATTTGCTAATTGATCAAGAACGCTTTTTCTTTTAAAATATATTATACAAGAAACAAACATTATAAATATAAAAATTATGAAAATAAATGCAATTAAAAATAAAGGAATTTCATTATTACAATTACAAGTATATTTTTTTGTTAATTTACAATCTTTTTTACATTTAACACATTTTGAAGTATTACTAATACAATATTCACAGTTTTTAATATTATCACAACTATTAATACATTTATCATTAATAAATGAATATCCACTTTTACATTTTAAACAAGTATCATTATTACAAATTGAACAATTTTTATCTGAACATTCAACACATTTATTATTATTAATATAATATCCTGAAGAACAAGTTTCACAAATATTAAATTCTGAACAATAAGAACAAAAAGGATCTTCACATTTTTTCACACAAGAATATCCTGTTGAAGTATAATTTTCTTCACACAATAAACAGATATTATTTAATAAACATTGAAGACAATTTGAATCTAAACATAAATTTTCACATGAATTATTTGTTTCATTTAATTTATAATTGTCTTTACAATTTGAACATATATTTTTTTCATCACATATTTTACAATTTTTAATATTACATGATTCTGGGTAACATTCACCGTCATTTAAAATATAATTTGAGGAACATTTACCACAAAAATTTGTTTTTTGACATTTTTCACAATTGGTGATTTTACATTCTTTAATATCAATATCATTTATTTCATTCATATCATTTTTATCATTATTATTATCATTAAAGTTAATATCACTGTCTTGTTCATTATCATTATCATTATTATTATTATTATTATTTTCATTATTATTTTCATTATTATTGTTTTCATTATTGTTTTCATTATTGTTTTCATCATTATTATTATTATCATTATTATTATTATTATCATTATTAATTTCATTTAAATATTCAATAAATCTTTCTTTAATTTCAGCATATCTATTTAAATAATTATTTAATTCAATAAATTCTTGATGTTCTAAACTACCTTCTTCACCATCAACAATTAAATCACATTTTCCATTATCATTTAATTTATATCCTACATTACAAGCTAGACAGATATTACTAGTAGAGCATTTTAAACAATTATTAGGGCATTGATAGCACAATCCATTTTGTTTAAAAAAACCTGAAAGACAATAAAAACAATCATTACTATTTCTACACAAAGCACAATTTTCAATTAGGCATTGTTCTTTATCTTTGCAATTAGTTATAAAATATAAATCATAATTTTTGCAAACTAAACAATTATCTTCACAATTATAAAATTGATTATCTAATTTAACGTCAGAGCATTTTTGTCCATAACATTTTTCATAGCAAAAACCATCTTCTTTTAAATAATAATTTTGATTATCTAAACAAGAAACACAATTTTCATTATTTTCATCTAAAATACATTTTTCTAATTCAAAACATCTTCCTTGATTTAAATAAAAACCATTTTTACATAAATCACAAAATCCTTCTTCATTATAAGAACAAGAAACACAATTTTCATCAAAGCATTTTAAATCAGAATCATCAATTTCACAAATATTGTCATTTTTATTATATTTATATCCATATCTACATTTTAAACAAATATTATTTCCACAAATTTCACAATTATTAATTAAACATAAGCATCTATTGAAATAATTGATTAAATTATTTTTACAAAAATAACAATTTGAGTTTGGATATGAAGAATCACATAAAGCACAATTAGAATCGTAACAAGGACATGTTCCATCAATTAAATTAAAGTTTTCTTTACATCTTGTACATGAACCATAATTTGAATCATTACATTCTTCACATGAAAATTCAAAACAATTTATATTTATTATTTGCTTAATTTCAGAAAATATTAGTATTATAGAAATAAAATTTGTTATCTTCATTGAATTTTAATTTAATTATTTTTAATTAATTGGTTTTCTTTTTTTTTATTAATTTATTTTATTTATAAAAAAAAAATAAAAAACGATTAATTAAAAAAACTTATAAAATAATCATATAAAAAAATGAATGTTATACGTTGTAAAGTTGCTTTAGTAGGAGACTCAAAAGTAGGAAAAACAAATATTGCAAATCAATTAACTAAAAAAAATTTTAATAATACTTATCAAACAACTTTAGGAATAGATTATTCTCATCATGATATAGAAATAAAAGATACAAATTATACAGTTCAATTTCATATTTTAGATTTTACTGGTTTGTCAACTTTTAGAGAAACAATAAATAATTTAATTACAGATTGTAATTTTATTTTATATGTTTTTGATTTAACTAATCTTGAATCTTTTCAAAATATTAAATTATGGAAAGGATTAATTAATGATTTAAATATTAAAAAAAATACAGTTCAATATTTAATTGGAAATAAAAATGAAAATCCTGATAAAATTAAAGTTGATCAAACAAGTATAGATTCAATTTCAAATGCTTTAAAATTGAAATCTTATAATGTAAGTGCAAAAATGAATACTAATTTAAATGAATTATTCCAAGAAATGGCAAAAACACATTATGATAATTATATTAACTTCATTAATAAAATTAAAAACCTTAATTAAGGAAAAGATAAATTCAAAAATTTTTGAAATGAATAAAATTTATTTTTATTCAATTTAAACAAAAAAATAAATTTTTTTTATTTAATCATACATCTTTTAAAAATAACTCTCCAAAAAACAATACTTTGAGGATATAAATTTTGTGCTAAATCTCTTAACATTCCATCTAATCTTACTTCTTCGTCAAAATTATTAATTCTAACATAAATAGATTCAAGTCTATAACCTAAAGCAATAAATTGTTCTTCAGTTAATTCCAATTGAGTTATTAAATTATAAATATTATCAACATTAGTATCTTTTGCTATTAAATTAACTAATTCTTCACATTCATTATTAAACAATGGATCTCCTTTGTATGAACTTCCTATTTTATATTCGTTGTAAATATCATCTAATAAATTTTTTATTGTTTGTTTTAATGATGGGTCTACCATTTTATATTAAATTTATAAATTTATTTTATTATTTTATTTTTTATTTTGAGATTAAAGGAAAATAATATATTTATATATTATATTATTCTTTTCTTATTTAATATGTTTAATTATAAAATAGTTTTTATATTTCTATATAAGTAATTTACAATATAAAAAATTCTAACTCTTATTATTAATAAAAAATTAATAAATTATTTGTGAAACCATAAAAATTAAAAGAATAAAAATTAATAAAATTTATTTTCAAAAATGAGAATAGCATATAATTATAATAATAACAATAATAAATCAAAATATAGGCAAGAAATAATAGATCCAGTATATCATTTAGAAGAAAGAGTAAGAAAGAAATTAATAAAGAGATATGAAAAACCAATTTGGTATCATGATGTAAAAATGATAAATGATATATTGTATAATGAAAAAACTCATTTTGTGGAATTATTTAAAGAATATTTAATATATGAAGATTTAAATGAATTTTTAAAAAGATATTATATAAAAAATGAAATAATAATAAAATTACCAAGAATATTACTTTTCTATGATAAATATTCAAAAATTTATGCTAATTATACAGTTATTCCTGAATCAAAATATATGTATAAGAATATTAAAAGAAAACAAAAGATGATTGATCAAATTCAAAATATGCAAAATTTAAGTAAAAATGAAAATGAAGATGAAAATTTATCAAATGTCATTTTTAATTCTAAAATTTTAGATTCTATAAATAAATTAACAATGACAATTTGTAATAATACAAATAGTAAAATTAGTTATAGTGAAGGAAGTGTTAATAAATTAATTAATAAAATAGATAATTTTGAAAGAAGAGCTGAAAAAATAAAATTAAAGAATAAATTTACAAATAAACACTTTTCTATAAATAATATTATAGTAAATAATAAAAAAAAAATTAAATCATATAATTTAATTCAAAAGAAAGGAAATAATAAATTAGGTAATTCTATTAGTAATAAATTAACAACATCAAATTCAAATTCAAAAAATAAAACAGAAAAAAAAATAATAAATTATAGTAGAAATATAAAAAATAATTTAAAATCAAAAGAAAATGAAAAATCAGAAAAAATAAATTCACTTTTATCTTCTAAAATTTTTCATAGAAAATTATTTTCTTCTCCAATTTTAACTAAAAATCATAAAAATATAAGTCCAAATAAAAATAATATAATAAATAAAAAAGGAGCAAAATTAAAAAATCTTTTTTCTAATCCATCAACATATAAACCAATAACACAAAGAGAAAAAAATTATAATATTTTAAATACCAAAAATAAAAAAAAAAGTAAATCAACTTCTAAAAATAAAGAAAATCATTCAATAATAAATAATTATAATATAATAAATAATATTCAAGAAGGTTTTACTCAAATTAATATTTATAACGGAAATGAACTTATTAATTCCATTAATTTTAAATTAAATAATAACAGTAAATCAAGTTCAAAAAAAAAAATAAATAATAATAATAATAATACTTATATTAATAATAAAAGGAAAATAACACAAAAAAGATGTAAATTTGATTTAAATTTAAGAAAAATTATACATAAACATATTATTGATAATGAATCTTCAACTGAAAGAAATAATAAAAATTTCTTTGATAAATTAGGAAATTATTTTCTTACTAAAAATTCAAAAAAAGATTATAATTCAATTACTAAATGTTCAATAAATGAAAGTAAATTAATTTCAAAAATTATAAATACAAATCCTCAAAATAGAAGAATTAATAAATATAAATCCAAGGAAAAAAATATTAATTATACTACTGTTAAAACTTCTATTCAAAATAATTCTTTATTGAATAGTAATAGTAATTTTAAAGTAAAGAAAATTAAAAGTATTAGTTTGAAAGATAAATTTAAATTAAATGGTTTAAATGATTTAAATAAATTATATAAAAAATATGTAAATAGTAAAGGATACAGTTCAGAAAGAAATAAAAAAACTAAGAATAAAATTAAATGAATTTTTATTTGTAAAAAATAAATTATCTTTTTTTAATAAAATTTGATAAATTTGAGATAAAATTTATCTTATATTAAAACTATTAATTTACAAATATAAAAATCTAATATAATTTTTTTATTTAATTTTAAGTGCAGTATGTAATCTATTAACAGTATCATATAAAATTAAATAATAAGTTCCCAATTTTTTCATAATAAAAAACACAGTTAAAACAACTAATAAATCAAAGCTTAAAAAAGCATAAATGAAATTATTTTCAATAATTTTCCAATGATGAAAAATTTCTTGATTTTCTAATTCAACTAATCTAATAAAAACCATTTCAGCTTTATCAATTGGAAAATCGAAATTGATGAATAAATTCATAATAATAGGATTATATAAATAATCATTAATAACATTTGTTTTATTTTGTTCAAAATTAATTAAATATTCTTTATATAAATCAATTAATTCATTAAAAATTGAATCTAAACTTGTTTTTAAACCTCCTTTATTAATCCCATTTGCAATTAAAATACATCTATTAAAAGAAGTTCTTATATCTTTAAAATGATCAATATAATTTCTATTTGGGAAATATAAATTATAAAAATCATTATTTACTGAAATACAAAAATCTTTTTGATTAAATTGAAAATCTGTATTTTTTAATCTTTTTAAAGGAGGATTATTTATTCCTTCTGCATTAAATTTTTCTATATTTTTTTTGGTTAATTGAAGAAGATATATTGATAAACCAAAAGGTAATTTATCAAAAGTTTCAAAGTAATCACTGTTTATATTTATTTCTATATTATAAAAATTATCCATCATCATTGAAGGATAATTTTTTTTATTAAATGTTTCTTCTCTTACTAAATCAAAATTTATTATTGAATTTTTATAAATTAATATTAATTGAATATAATATAATATTTTGTCGATATAATCATTTCCTAATGCATTTGCTTGTCTTATTTTTTTTAATTCTGATATATTTATTAAAATAAAATTTATTAATAATATTGTTATTATTATCATTAATATTGAAATTAAAATTTTACAAACTAAAATTAACTTAAAATTCTTTCTTAAATATTCAATAACATTATATTCTAAATTTTCCTTTTCTTCAAGATAAAGATCATTTTCTTCTTTTTCTTTCTTACTTAATTTTCTATCCATTCCTCCTTTTAAAATTTTAGAACTAGAAATATTATAAGAATCCATAGAAGTAATAGGAGTAGTTAAAGGATTTTTTTCTTCATCATCAAGTAAGATTATTTTTTGAGAAGCTCTTCTATATAAAGAAGAATTTATAATTGTTTCATATTCTTTACATTTTTCATAAGAAAAATCTATTAAAATTCCTAAAAAAATATTTAATTGAGTTGTTAATAATTTATCATCTTTATCTCCTAATAATAAGAAAGTCATATAGAAATTACTTTTAATAAAATGATTAAAAATAAAAAAAAAGGAAATGACAATAATAATACAAGTTAAAAGGAAAATTGCAGTATAAAGATTATTAAATCTTTCAATATAATCATAATTATCAGAAATTTTTTTTAAAATTTCTCTATAAACAAAATCTAATCTAGGAACCATAGAAGTTAAAATATTATGAGTGACAAAATAAAATAAAGTATCATCTAAACTAGGTTCAATATTTTTATTTGGAAATAATCCTCTTTCAAAATTATTAATATGACAATTTGAAGGAAGAGAATTACTACTAACATAATCTAAAATATAATAATAATATAATATTTCTTCATGAATAGAAGAATTTCTAGTATAAATATTCCAATTATTTTTTAAAATTTGATAATTATCTTTTTCATTTAAAATTTCAGAAATTTCTTTAATTCCTAAATTATTCAAATATTGAAAAAATAAATTATCTTGAATTATTATTTCTTGTGCTTTTGAAGATAATATTATACTATATTCGTCTAAATTTATTGATAAATTTTCTAAATCTATAATTTGAGAATTAAATAATATTACTGCATCATAAAAAATTGATCCACTTATTAAAATAGTATATTTTAAATTTTTTATTGAAAATGATACTTTACTATAATTTTCTGAATCTTCTATTATTTTTTTTGATAAAGGATGAAAAAAAATTGATAAAAATAAAAGAATTAATAATATACAAATAAATAAAATTATATAAAAAATATTTTTATTCAAATCAAAATCAATTTCATTTGATAATATATTTTTTCTTCTTGTTGAATTACTTAATTTAATGTTTTTTTTAATTAATATATTATCTTTTTTTGTTTTTAATTTTTGAACTTTAAAAATATTTTTATCAGAATTAATAACACTAGACATTAAATTATTATTAGAAGAAGAAATATTTTCAATATTTTCAGTAGATAAATTTTCAATTAAAGTACTTTTTCTATTTTTTTTTAAAACTTTTCCCATAGAAACAGTTTTTTTTAAATTTGTTGAAGGTGAAGGTTGCATAGTAGTATTTTTTTTTAAAGAGTTATTAACTTTATTCATAATTAATTGATTAGTTTGACCTTCAGTAACTCCATTAGGAGTAATTAAATTTAATTTAGAAATTGAACTATCTGAAGTTATTTCATGATGATTAATATCATTTAACATTACTTTAAAATATACAAATCCATCTAATGATAAAGCTCTTATTTTAAATTGAATTAAATTTGAATTTTTATTCCATTCTGTATCTTTATTTATTATTGTTCCTATAAATTTAGAACTACTAAATTTCTTATTTTGATATATATTATTTTCTAATTCTTCTATTTTATATAATAAAGATAATTCTGATTGAGATTCTAAAATAAAATTTTTTATTTTATCTAATGATGGTGTTAATTTCCTTTTATCATATAAAAAATTAAAATATGATGTTTCTCTGATTCTTCTATCTTTTTCTATATTTATTCCAATTTTTTTAAAAGAATGCCTTGGCATTTTTTTTATACTTTGAAATTTATGAGATTTAGAAATAGAATTAATTTGTTTTCGGAAAATTTTAAAATGATTTTCACTAATATTAAAATAAGTGAAGAAATTAAATTTAATTTTTTGAATGATGTCTTTATTGATAATGAATTTATCTTCCATAGATTTAGAATAAGTTAAAAAATTACCAAAATCATCCATAATAATAAATATAGAATCATTAGGTAAATCAATAAAAGTAATGTCAGAAATCATACTGATATTTTTAGATAATTTTGGAATCATTGTTCCTCTAATATTAATTGGAAGACAATAACCATTTTTATCTAAAATAAATTTATCTTTATTTGTAAATTTATTATTATGAACATCAAATGCAAAACTAAATAAAACATGTTCATGATATGTTTTTAATAATGATGGTAATAATATACTTAAATTTTCTCCTGTTAATTCATTTGATTTAAATCCTAATTCTAATTTTAAATATTTACAACAATATGTTATTATAAAATTTTTTTTATCTCTTAATGTTGCTATTAAAGGATGTATCATTCCTTTTTCTGTGAAAGATACATTTTTTTTTGTTATTGAATTTAAAGAATTATATTCTTTATTTATTAATAAACCTATTTTATCAGGAACTTTTTGACATATTGTTTTAAAATATATATTTAATAAATAACATAATTCCATATTTGAACATTTATGTTCTTTTGTAAAATTATTTAAAATTTTATGTACTAAGTTTTCATGACTTATTTTAAATCTTTTACATATTTTTATTATATTTTCTAAATTTAATTGAGAATAAGAAGAACGAGATATTATATTTTGAGGATTTGCTTTTTGTAATAAAGCTTCTCTTTCTATTTTATTCATATATGTTTTTAAATCTTTTAAATATATAACTTTTAATAAATTTGATGTTGATAATAATAAATCATCATGAATTCCATCGATTAAAGCTCTATATTGTAAAAAAGAAGAAAATTTATGTAAATTTTTTATTTGTTCATTTTCTAATAAAATTTTTTCTCTTAAATGTATTTTATATTTTTTTAAATAAATTCTTTTTAATTGATAAAGTTGGAATCTTAAAAAAAAAGGAATATCTTTTCCACATTTAATTATATATTTTTCAATTAAATAACAACCATAACATACACTATTAGAAAAATAAAATAAATATTCAACATGTAAAATTAAAATTTGACAATAAATAATAAATTTATTATTTTTTTTAATAGTTTGTAATAAACTATAAATTTCATTTTCAATTAAAATAACAATATCTCTATATAAAGAAAAAAATTCTTCAGTATTTAAAATATTTTTATTTTTCATTGTAAAAACAGGAAGACTATTAAAATTTAATTCATCTTTTAACATATGACAAATGCATTTTTTATCAATACAATTAGCTTTATGTTTATAAATAAAAATAATTATTTTTTGTAATTTTTCATTATCAGAAACACTTTGCATTAAATGAGTAGCAAAATATAAATAAGGATCTATATACATTTGTTTTTGAGGACTAAATAACATTTTATTTATTTCTCTTTGATAATGTTTATCTTTAATTATTAATGATATTTTAAATATTACTAAACTCATTGTAAACTCAAAAACTATTTTTTCATAAAATTCTTTTTCTGTCATTTTTCTTTTTTTATTTATATAATAATGAACATAAAATTCCAAAATACAACTTATGAAACACATATAATAAATAATAATATATATTTTAGCTAAAATAGTTTGTTGACTGAAATAATTTTTAGAATAAGTAACGAAAGTTCCAAAAATAATAAAGAATAAAATCAAAACAGAAAAAATATTAGTAGAATCTTCTTTAGGTGAAAAAACATTAATAAGTTGAATAGCTTGTAAATCAAAAGTTAAAACAAGAAACATTTTAAACCATTTATTTTGATAAATTTGAATAGTATAATATTCACTGAAAAAAGGTCTATTTAAAAAAGCAATAAAATAAAAAGTAGAAATATTTAATAATATTATACAAAAAATATTTAAAACAACAAAAAAATAAGGAGGAGCATATAAATTATCATAAAAAATATCAATTATTTCTTTAACTCCATTATTATTTTGATAAACTTTAGTAATTAAAATAAAACTAAAATATTCTATTAAATGTTGAGAAAAACCAATAATAACATAAAGAATAATTGCTTCAATTTTAATTAAAATATTATGTAATTTTTTATATTCTGTTTTTTTTTTTATTTCCATAGAGTAAATAATGTAAAAAAGTAAAAATGGAATTATTAATAAAAAATAAAGTAAAGTACAAATTATTCCATAATTAAATTTATTTATACAATTTATTGATGAATTTGAACAACATGTTAAATGTCGCAAAAGTTTTGCTATTGTAAATGAAGAATTTTGTATATCATCCATTATATGTGATTCTATTATTGCTCCTAAACTTTTTAAAAAAAAAGCTGGGTATAATAATAATGAAGGTGTTCCTATTACGTTTTTTATTTTGTAAAATATTTTGTTTAATGATGATATTTTTTCTTCTTTTTTTATTTTTTCTCTTTTTTTTATTTCCATCCTTTTTATTTTTTTTTATTTATTTTTTTTGAAATTTTTTTTTATAATTTATTTCAGTTTTAATTTGAAATAAAGTGTATATAAATAATATAAAGGAAAAAATATATTTTTTAGATAAATCATTTTAATATTATTTCAATATCTAAATATAACGATTAATATATTTTTCTTTTTATAAATTAAGTTGAAAAAAAATATTAAATTATTAAAAAATTATAGAATTGAAAAATAAATATTAAATTTATTCAAAAGATATAATGTCAGACGTGGAAAAAAAAGTAGAAGAAAAATTAAAAAAACCAAGAGCACAAAAATTTGCACATTTAATAAAAAAAGGAAGGAATGGATTAGTAAAATTTCAAGCATATAGAAAAACACCTTCATTTAAAAGATCAAAAAGATCATTAATTAAATTAAAAAGAAATCCAAAAGTCGAAAGAAAATCAATTTTAAGAGAAAATACTTTTGATAGATATTCTATATTATTAAATCCTTGTTCAAGTGAAAGATTTTATAAAAAAATGGAAAATGAAAATACTATAATTTTTTATGTTAATCAAAAAGCAAATAAACAAGAAATTAAAAAAGCTTTTAAAGATGCTTTTAATGTTTTACCTCAAAGAGTTAATACTATGAATACTATTTTAGGAAGAAAAAAAGCTTTTATTAAATTACCTAAATCTAATGAAGCTTCTGAAATTGCAAGTAAAATTGGTTTAATTTAAATTTTATTTTTTGTTTTTTTTAATAAAATAAACATTTACTCTTTTTTTATTTTTTTATGAATTATTTCTTATTTTTTTTTATTGATTTATTTTACATATATTTAAATTAAAAAAATAAATAGAAGAATCTAAATTAATTTATAAAAAAAAATGAGTAAACTGGCCGAAAAAGTTGAGGAAGAAATAAAAAAATATAAAACTTTTAAATCAATATTTGAAAAGATATTAAAATCAGAATCAAATCTTTTCTCAGAAAGAAACAAAAAGATAAATACTTTAAATTTAACAGAAGAAAATGATAGTACAATATTGAAAGAAATAAACTCAGATTTCATAAAAGAAATAACTAATGTAGAAAATGATAGAAATTCATTATTAATAAATAAATTAGAAGAAAAAATAATTCCATCAATAAATTTATATACAGATAAGACAAATGAATTAAAAAAAAAAGTTTCACAATTCAATGACTTAAAAAAAAAGGGTGTTTCAAATACAGAAATGGAAAACACAGTAAAAAAGGATTTATTAAAATATGAAAATGATAGAATATTAAATAATAAAGCAATAATTCTTCATGTTATTCATTCTGAATTATCTTATCATTCAAAAGCAGTTGAAAAATTGAGTAATTTATATACTAAAATTCATAATAAATATCCTATTTTAGATTTAGTTAATTTTAATAATACTTATAAATTAGGCATTTCAAATAAAGATTTAAAACAATTTGGTTATGATAAAAAATATGAGAAAAAGATTGAAATTAATAATGAAATAAAAAATAGTGTGAATAATTATAGTATTAATAATAGTAATCAAGGAATGATTAATAATTCTAAAAATAATGAAGATATTAGTAATAATAGTAGAAAGAAAAAGAAAGGAAGAAGAAATGATGTTGAAAATGATCAAAGTGAATCTGAAAATAATGATGGTTTTGTTTTTTAGAAATTAAATTTTATTTAATATTTTTTTTTTTTGAAAAATGAAATTTTTCTTTTTTTTTTCTTTTTTTTTATAAATTTAAATTATGAGAAATGGGTTTTTTGATAAATATTCTAATTATAAAAATAAAAGTCATGAATGGGAATTAGAAAGAAATTTTGGAAAGCATTTTGAAGAAAAAATAAATAATTTTAAAAGATTTAGTGTATTACACAGAAAAAATGAAGAAGTAAAAAATTTTGATTCATCTTCTTCTTCAGAAGGATATCACATTGATTATTATGAAGATTTTTTAAAAAGATTACATGAAAATAATGAGAATGAAATATATAATACTAATCATATTAATAAAAAAAAAGTTAAAAGTTCAAGCAGAAAAAATAGACATTCGGTTATTGAAAATAGAAATTTAAATAGATCAAGTATATTAAAAAATAAAAAATTTAGAACAATGTTAAGGCAATCTTTAATAAAACATAATCATGATATTCTCAAATCAAATACAAATAAAGAAATTAATAACAAAGGATGTAATAATGGTAATAATGATAATAACAATAATATCAATAATAATAATAACAATGATAATAATAATGATATTACTAATAATAATAATGAAGTTATAATTAAATTAACTCCAATAAATGAAGAAAAATCAGTTATTAAACAAGATAAAAATAAGAAAATAACCAAAGTATCTAAAAAATCAAATAATCTTTCTATAAAAAGTAGTATTGAATCAAAAAATTCTAAAGATTTTAATGAAGAAATTAATTCAATATTAAAAGATGTAAGTAAAGATCAAAGTTTAATTTCAAATAAAAAAAAGAATTTTAATAAAAGATTATCAATGAATAATATGAGAAGTTCATTTTCTCATAATTCAAATTTAATTGACATTGTTCCTTATAAAACAAGTAATTTTTCTTCTATTAAATCTAAAAAACCTCATTATAAAGTTTCTGAAAGTTATATTAAAAATTGTAAAAGTGAAAAAGTCAGAAAAAAAGAAAAAAAACATAATTTAAATAATTCTTTAGAAGATAATAATGATATAAATAATCATAAAACCAATTTGTTTAATCCTCAAAAAATTGAAATTGAAAGTTTTATGAATAAAAATAATAATACTATTGTAAATGAAGATAATAAAGAAAAAGAAAAAGAAAAAGAATTTAAAGAAGAAGATGTTAATATTAATAATGAAAAAATTGTTACTCCAAGTCAAGGTTCTTTTAAAATTAATGTAAAAAAGAAAAGATGTTTATTTTGTTGTATTCCATTAAAATAATAATTAAAATTAAAGTTTGTTTATTAAAGAAATATGAAGTGTTTTTATATATAATAAAAAATAATTAATATATGTAATATATGTATAAATATATATTAAAAAATTATAAAAGAAAAATAAATATATAATTTAAAGTATTTTTAAGAATAAAAGATTATTTTTCAAAAGAATTTTTTTTTTTTAAAAATAAATTTATAAACAATTAGTTTCATTATTTACATCTAAAGGTTTTTTACATTTAGAATAAAATCTATAATTGGCTCAAATTTATCATATATTAATTTCATTCTAACTTTAATATATAACTCTAAAAGAAATAATATATTAGATTGATTTTGAAAGAATCTTCTTTTTCAGTTTCATTTATAATATATAAAATCATTTTTTATCATTTCTTTTCTTCCTTTTGTATATTTATTATATATTATTTGAAAATTTTTTTCAATTTATACTAATATTAACATTCATTATTAATATTAAAACCATCAAATTTTTGTTTTATTAATTTTATCTATTAATTATATCTTATTCATTATTATTATTTTTTTCTACTTTTTCATTATTATCTATTATTTTTCTAATATTTAAAGTAATATTTAAGATAATTCATTTATAATTTTATACGTTCCACTAAATTATCATCAATTTGAGTAACTTTATGCTTAATAATATTTGATTTATTCTACAAATTACATATAAAAATTTACAATCCCAGACAATAATTTCCTTTAAATCTCTATTACATGAATAAAGGGAATTTCCTTTCTATTATTTATATTTTCTTTTCTTATGATATCGTTTGTTGATTTACTATTAATAATAAATGAATTTATTTTTATTATAAAAATCTCCTATTATATAATGTTCATATTGTGTTATATCTTGATTATAATATATCATTTGAATTTCTGCTCTTATATAAAATATATTTTTTCTTCTTTTATTTAACTTAATTTGTTTTATATGATGGAATTTTAAATAATATTATTTTTCATTTATATTCTAAATTTACTTTTATTTTTTAAAGTTGCTCTTTTTTTATTAATTTTTTTTTTTTTTTAATGTATATATATTTGTTTTTATATTTAAATTTATTTATAAAAATGTAATAATATTTATTTAATGAATTAATTATTCAATAAAGTTTTTTATGTCAGGTGAAAAAATATTTTTCAATTGTTTAATTTAAAAAATAAATTTATTGAATAAATGATATAAAAAATGGAATTAAATATATGTAAAATAGTACTTTTAGGAGAATCAGAAGTAGGAAAAACATGTATAATAAATAGGTATTTATATAATACCTTTAATTCAAATTATCAACCTACAATTCCATTAAATCATAAAGAAAAAATAATAAATAATGAAAATTTCAATTTAAAACTAATATTTTGGGATACTGCAGGTCAAGAAAGATTTAATGCAGTTTCAAAGATGATATATAAAAATGCAAATATTATAATTTTAACATATTCAATAAATGATAGAAAAAGTTTAGAAAAATTAAAAGAATTTTGGTATCAAGAAGTTAGTGATAACACTGATTATCAAAGTAAAATATTATTTTTATTATTAGTTTTAGGTTTGATTGGTAATAAAACTGATTTAATGGATAAAGAAGAAGTCTCTGAGCTAGAAGGAAGATCATTTGCTAAAGAAATTAAAGCTGAATTTTCTTTGTGTTCTGCTAAAGAAAATATTGGAATTAATGAATATTTTGAATATTTAATTCAATTATATGCTGAAAAAAAAAATATTCAAAATTCTTTTAGAAATTCTAATTCCGCATTATTTAATGATTTTGTTGTTTTAGAAAAAAGTATCAAAAGTAATGAATATAAAAAGAAAAAATGTTGTTCTAATTAATTTTTAATATATATATTATAAAAATTAAATTAATTTTTCTTTATTTCAAAAATAAAATTTAATCAATAAAAAAATTAAAAAAAGGAGATTATTCTAGGATTTAAATAACCAATTATTGATTTTAATTGAATAATAAAAAAAATGAATCTAAATTTTTAAATATAATAATAATAATAAACTATTTTATAAAAAAATGAATCCTTACCTAGAATATCAAGAAAGTGATTTTAAAACATTAGAAACAGAAACAAGAATAAAAGAAATAACAAAATCAATAAGAATAAATTTTATAAGAAAAGTATATGGAATATTATCATTTCAAATATTAATAACAACAATATTTGTAATATTAACAATGGCAATAAAATCAATAAAAACATTTATGATAAATAATCCAATATTATTTTATATAATATTATTATTAACAATAATATTACCAATAATAATAATTTGTTTTCCAAACACAATGAATAAAGTTCCTTTAAATTATATAATATTATTATTATTTACTTTATCAGAATCTTATTTAATTTCTTTTATTTGTTCTATTTCAAATGGAAAAATTGTTTTAATGGCTTGTTTAATGACTTTTTTTATGGTTGTTTTTTTAAGTCTTTATGCTTTTTTTACTGATAATGATATTACTTTAAAAAGTAGTTTTTTATTTATTTTTGCTTTCAGTCTTTTTTTATTTGGTTTTTTCTTAATTTTTACTAATAATAAAATTATTCATATTATATATTGTGTTTTAGGAATTATACTATTTAGTTTTTATTTAGTTTATGATACTCAATTAATTATTGGAAATAGAAGTTATTGTGTTGAAACTGATGATTATATTTTAGCATCTTTTATGCTTTATACTGATATAATTTCTATTTTTTTAGAATTGTTAAATTTATTACAATTGTTAAATGGAGAATAATTTTTTATTTTTTTATTCTTTTAAATTTGAAAGTTATATTAATTTGATATGATATTTGATAATCTTTTTTTTAAATTATTATTAAATTAATATTATATATATAATTATTTTTTTCTTTTTATTTATATAATTTTTTTTTAATTTATATTTGATAATAGATTTGATGATTTAATTATTACTTTCTTATCAATGACTTTGCATTTTGAACTTAAATAATTATATATTTTATGAGTTGAATTTAAATCATCATTTAATTTTCTTATAAAACGATTTATTCTTTTTTCACTTGAATTTTCTTCATTTGTTAATTGATTTAAAATGAAATTCTCTTTTAAATATGATAAATATGTTTGAATATCAATTTTTTTCATTTTAATTATTTTTCTTTTAAATTCATTTAATTTGGAATTTTGTATTATATTATTTTCTTTATTTATTTTTTCTTCATTTTCTAAACATCGAATTTTTTTTATTTTTATTTCACTTTTTCTTTTATTTAAATTATTTCTTTTTTCAAAAGAATAATTTCCTATATTTTCTTTTAATTTTTGATTAAAAGAATTTTTTTTTTCATAATCATTAATTTCAAAACTTTTACTTTTGGGTTTTTTTGAAATAACATTTATTTTTCTTAAAAAAAGAGATTGTATTTTTCCTAATCCATCAAAAGTTTCATTTAAATTATCTTCTAAAGATTTATTTAAATTTTCTTTTTCTAAAGTTTTATTTAAATTTTCTTTTTCTAAAGTTTTATTTGATTTTTCTTTTTCTATTAAAGTATTTTTTAGATTTTCTTTTTCTTTTTTTTCTTCTAATTTTTTTTTTAATTCAATTTCTTTATCTTCTTTTTCTTTTTCTTTTAATATTTTTTTTAATAATAAATCTAATTTTTTTTGTTTTATTTCATTCTCATTATTTAACTTTTTACTGATTGAATTCTCTTTATTTATAATTTCATTATGATTTTCATTAAAATTTGAAGAATTTTTATTTATCGTTTTTTCATTAGTTTTATCTTTGCTAAAATTCTTTTCATCAATATCATTTTTATTTTTTTTCTGAACATAATTATTAATTAAATTAATATTATTATAACTTTTTATTAATTTATTATTTCTATTAAAAAATTCTTTTTCTTTTTTAGTTTTTATAGAATTATTTTTTGGTAAAATTTCCTTATTATAATTTTTAAAAACTGAATTTTTTTTATTATTTTCATTACTATTATCAATACTATTTATTAAAGTTGTTTTAGTTCTTTCTTTATTAAAATTATTTAATTTTTTATTTTTATTTATTTTTTTTCCATTCATTGAATAATCAATTAATTTAGATTTATTTATTTTCTCTTTTAAATAAGGATTTGAATTTGATTTTATCATTTTTGTTTTATTATAATTTCTACTTTTTATTACCTCTAATTTTTCTTCTTTTATTTTTTCATATTTTTTTTTTTCTAATTCTATTTTCTTTCTTGTTTCATTTATTTCTTCAAATTTTTGTTTTTCTTCTTTTTTTAATTTTTCCATTATTAAAGGAGAAATTTCCTTATTTAATAAATTTATTATTTCATTTTTTTCATCTTTTTTAAATATTTTTATTTCCTTTTTTTTTTCTTCATTATTTTTATTATATAAAAAAGAAGTAGAAGTATTAATATTATTATTATGTAATTTTTTTTTATGGAAATTATTATATGTTTTATTTTCGGAATTTATTTTATTTTCTAAATTTAAACTATCAGATTTTTTAATAAATTTATTTATAGAAAGATTATTAGATTGAATAATATTATTTTCATTTGAACTTAAATTAACTTCAATTGATTTATTCCCAGTTGAAATTAATTTATTAAATTCATTATTAATAATATTAATAACATTTTTTTCATAAGAATCTTTAGTATTAAAATCAATAAAATTAACTTTATGAGTTATTGAATCAATTATATTTTCAAAGAATTTAAATTTAATTTTAGGAGTTTGAAAAATTTGATTTATATTATTTGTAATAATATCATTTTCATAATAATTATTATTATAATAATTAATTTGATTATGTATTATATTTAAAATTGTTTCTGGTAATTTATCAAAGTATTCTAATATTATTCTTTGTTTTTCAAAATTTTCTTCATTAAAATCTTCTTCTTCATTTTCTATCAAATATTTTTTTTTTTCATTTATTAAGTTTATTATATATTCTATTGAAGTTTTATTTTTTATTTCATCTGAAACATAATTTTCATCCAAAATTATATTTATTGTGGAAACTGAAGATTGTATATTTCTTGTAGATATTGATTTTTTTAATTTTTTATTTCTGTATAAAGGAGGTAAATTATAATTTAATTTTAAGCTTTTATTATTTTCTTTTTTTTCTTCTGGTAAAGAAAAAGAATTTATATTTATTGTTTTTATTTCCTTTTTATTTGGTAATATTATATTAAATTCATTTAGATTTTTTTTTCGAATCACATTTCTTTTAATTGATATATTCTTCAAAGAATAATTATTATTCTTATTATATTCATTTAAATTTTTCTCAGATAAATTTCTTAAAGATTTTTTCCTAATTTTTTTATCAGAATATTCTTTCTTTGTTGAAATACTTTTAGATTCTAAATTTAATTTAATCTTTCCTAAATTAAAATTATGTATAATAAGTTTTGCATCCATAAATTAAATATTATATAATTAAATTAAAAATTTCCTGTAAAAAAAATAAAAAAAATGTTTCAAAAAATAAAGTAAACTATAGAAAATATAACTTAATGAAATAATGAAAAAAAATTAAATGAACAAAGCAATAAAAATAACAATTAGAATAGAATTAAATTTCATATAATTTCCTTTAAGTACTTTTTCAACACAACTTTCACTTTGGAAAAACAAATGTCCATCAATGACTTTATTTTTAATAGCATTAATTTTATCATCATAATCACTTTTTAAATAGCAATTATATCTATTTAAAGAATGACATTTATTATCATATTTTTTTTTTAAATAAGAGAAATAATTTTTCCAATCATCTTCAAAATAATCATGAAATTTAGGACAATAACCATATCCAGAAGGATTATAACCACAATCACAATTTTTAATAATATTTCCTGAAGTTTTAGGAATTGTATTATATAAACATCTCATATTTCTATCACATTGTCTATATTCATTTTCTTTTGTTTTATTTTGATCTATTATTTTTATACATTTTCCAGAAGAATCTATTTCATTATATTTACAATATTTTTCTCTATTTTTCTCATTTTTTGGAGTTGGCTTTCCTTCTTCAAATGAAAATAATATATTTTCACATATATTATTATTACATAATAAATCATTTTCACATTCAAATGAATTTAAACAAGAATCTCCTTTTTCTCCTTGTTCTTTACATTTTTTACTTTTTTCATCACAATATAATCCTACTATACATTCTTCATTTGAATAACATTTTTCACCATTTTTTAAACCTGTACATTTATTATTTTCACATTTATTTAATTTATCTTTATATATTGTATTAATTGGATAATAACAATCTGTGTGATTATTACAATCTTCTCCTGGATATCTTCTTATTGGATTTTCTAATGTATTTTTGCAAAGAGCATTTTTATTTTCTTCTTCATAAAAAAAATCATTTGGTTTTTTACCTTCTAAATAACATTTATTATTATCTTTGCATATATCTGATAATAATATATTAATTTCTGATTGACTTATAAATGTACTTTGAGCACAATAATTATTTGGTAAGTTATTTACACATTTATATTTTGCACATTTTTTTTCATCTTTATCTATTATATTTAAATTATATTCTGGAAGTTCTATTTTTAATACACATTCTGGAATATTATATAATTTATTATTTTCTTTTGCCCAATATTTTAAATTTATTAAATATTTAATTTGATTTATTTTTTCACTTTTATTTTCTTCTAAATCTTTTAAACAACCTTTATAACTTCTTTCATCAAGATGACAATTAGAATTATTAAAATGATATTTTTTTAATTCTCTGATAAATTTAGTATAATTCTCATTTCCTGATCCTAATAAACAATATTGTTTCCCTAAACTATTATATCCACATAAACAATTTTCTGGTACTTTAAATATATTTCCATTATCATCATAATATTCACATGTATTTATATTATCATCACATTCTATTTTTTTTTCATTTAAAGTTAAATTTTTACATACTCCATTTTGATCTGAATAACCACTTTCACAAAAAGAGAAAAATTCATTTAAATTAAAATTTTCACTTTCTCCATTTTTTAAAGAAAAATATTTTGTACATTTATTATTTAAACATCCATATTCATTTTCACATTCTTTTTCATTTTCACATTTTTCATTTTCTTTTTTTGGATTTTGACAAGTTTTATCAGTATCATTTTCATTATTAAATCTACATACTTTTCCATAAATACATTCATTAGTAAAATTACAAATTTCATTTTCTTTTATTCCTTCACATAAATTATTAATACATTTATTACTATAACATTCATTATTATTTGAACAAGATAAATTGGAATATTTTTTTAAAGGATTATCTTTTTTTTCTTCACATTTAACTAAGTCAATTGGATCTTCTGATGGAGGAGAACATGTTTTATTTGATGAACATAATTGAAATGTTGATGTATCATTTAATGGAGATATACATATTTCTGGATCTGATAGAGGAGAACAAATTACTTTCTGACATTGTTCTGATATTGAAAAAGGAAGAATAAATAATATTATTAATAGGATTCTCATTTTTTTTAAATAATTATTGTTTTTGAATATTATTTTTTTTTTTTTGAATTTATATGATATTTATTTATTTTCTTTTTTGTAGACATCTGGGATTTTTGGAATTTAAATATTTTAATTAATAAATTCACTACTTTTTCAAAATTACTTATTAAATTTAATTTAATTTCTAAGAATTAGATTATTTTCCTCATTATTTTTTTTATCAAAATATTCAAAACAATTTAATATATATTTTTTACAAACAATAAATCAATTTTTCCTAGAGGAAGCTTCTTATACTATATGTAAAAAGGATATATTAATATTAACTAAAGAGCTTTAAATAATTATATTTAAATTGATTTATATCAATGAAATAAATAAATATTTTTCTAATTTATTTAAAAACCAACAAAAAAAAAGAAATATAAATAAAATATTAAAAATAACTTAAGAATTAATACGCTTATGATTCCTAATAGAATATTGTTGAATAAGTGATTGATTTTTTTCAATCATTCCATTAATTTCACTTTGATGATTTAAAATCCAATCACAAATAATCTCATCAAACATTTTTAAAATCATCATTTCATTTTCTTTAGGTTTTTCTCCAACTTCACTAATAGGAATATTACAAGAAATTTGAAAGACACATAAAACATTATTATTATTATCTAAAACTGGATAAGTTACCATAGAATCATTAGCTTTCATATCAACTAAATTATTATAATATTTACAAGAAGAAGCTTTAATACATCCATGACAAATTTTTTTATTATAAACATAATATACAATACCTAAATTATTATAACCTAAAAACTTATCTTTTTTAAAATCATATAAAAACCCATTTAAATTAAATAATATTTGAACATCACTTAAATCAAACATAGAACAAATAATTTTTTCAGTATCATTAACAAAATCTTTTAAATTATGAATATTATGAATTTGAACAGAATAAGAATTAATATTTTTTAATTTATTAATTTGAATATAATATTGATTTTTATTAATTTCATTTTTTAAAATAGCAGAAGCTTGTTGAGAGAAAATACTTAATAATTCTTCATCATCATTATTAAAAGAAGAATCTTGTTTTCCTAATTTATTAATAGCTTGAATAGCACCAAAAACATCACCATCATTATCAATAAGAGGATAACACATAATATTTCTTGTTTTATAACCAGTTTTTCTATCAACATCTTTATTAAATCTAGAATCTTGATAAGCATTATCAATTTTTAATTTTTCTTTATTCATAAAAACAAAACCAACAACACCTTTATTTTTAGGAACTTTAATTTGATTTTTTTTTAATCCTTCTGCAGAATAAACAACTAACATATCAGTCATTCTATCATGAATAAATAATGAAGCTCTATCACAATTTAATATTTTACATGTATTTTTTATTAATGTATGTACTGAATCTCCTTCTTCTACACAGCTTATTAATGCTTGTGTTCCTTCTAAAAAAGATTTAATTCTTTGAATTAAATTTATTAAACATATATAATCTTTCACTAATGTTCCTATTATATCACAATAATTATTCATTGTTTCTTTATCACTTGTTTGTAATTCATTTATAAATAAATCATCATTTAATGTTAATTTATATAATTTATTTATATTTTTATTCTTTGTCATTTCTTTTAAATATTCGTTTGATAATGCTAAAAATGATATTCCTGTTGAATTTTGTAAATTATGTTTTTGAGTTCTTTGACTTAATGATGATATTTCAAAATATGGATTTTTTATAAATTTCTTTTTATTTTTATTTTTATTTTTATTTTTCTCTTGTTCTTCTTTTTTTCTTCTTTCTTCTTCTTCTTTATTTCTTCTATCTTCTTCTTCTCTTTTTCTTCTATCTTCTTCTTCTCTTTTTCTTCTATCTTTTTCTCTTTCATTTTCTAAAGAAGAAAAAAATTTAGTTATTTTACTATCACTATCATATTGTATTTGAACTCTTTTTGTTTTATTTCTTTTTTGTTTTCTTCCTCCATTTAAGATAGAAGGCATATTTTTTGAATTATCATTTTTTGAATTATTTTCAATATCAAAATCAGTTTTTGGATGATGTTCAATATTAACTGTTTTCATTCTTTTAAAACTTTTTAAAGGTTTTTTATCTAATTTATATTTTAATAATTCTTTTTCTTTTTCTTCTTCTTTTCTTTTTCTTTCTTCTTCTTCTTCTAATTCTGTTTCTGAATAATTATCTGATGAAAAGATTTCATCGTTTATATCATTTATACTAAAAATTTTATATCGAATTGAATTTCTTTTATGATTAATATTATCATTATCACTTCTTTGTTTTTCTCCTCTTATTGAATTATTTTTTATATTGTTTTGAATTTTTGCATTTTCTTTTAACATTTCTTTATACATTATTTCTTTTTGAACCATATTAAAAGAAAAATAATCAATAATCTTATTTAATTGTTCTATTGTTTGAGTTAATCTTTTTATTTCATATTTTAATTGCATTATTGTATCATAATTTTTACAATTTTTTCCTCCTGGACATTTATTTTCCCAATTATGAGTCAAAATTGAAAAATTTGAAACTGTTTTTAAAATTTTTTCTTTTGGTGTTAAAAATAAATTTTTTTTTTTTGATAAACGTAATTTTGAATTATATGCTCTAAAACTATTTATTAAAGATGACATTTTCAATTATTGAAATTAATATATTTAAGTTATTATAATAACTTATAATATTTTATAAAATAAATTAAAAACTAATTAATATTTTTTCTTATTCTTTATTTTATGTGAAAATTATAATGGAAATGAAATTTATCATATTAAAAAAGATATAAATTTAAAAATATATATTATTATTATATAATAAATTAAATTAAAATTTAAAAATTTTAATTAAACATTTAAGTAATTTATATTCCAAATTAAATGGAATGTGAAATTTGTAATAAAAAAATAGAAAAAGAATATATATGTAGTATATGTCAAAATATTTTTTGTTCTAAAATATGTATAATATCTCATTTTTCAAAAATTCATTCTAATTCAAATGAATTAAACTACCAATCAGAGGACAAAAATTTATTAATAAAAAAATTATCAGGAAAACTAAATAATAACAATCAAATAATATCTCCTTATATAACAGAAGGAAATTACTTAAAAGGTGAAATAAAATATGATAATATATATGCTTTGAAAAATTTTTTTCGTTTAACATCAAAAGGAAAAGATATAATTTTAGGCTCAGGAACATTTGGTCAAGTTTATTTAGCACAAAATAAAATAGATCATAAATATTATGCAATTAAACATATGGAAAAAAATAGATTATCACAATGTTTAAGTTCATTAAATACAATATATAATGAAATTGATATTCAATCAAGAATAACTCATCCAAATATAATAAAAATATTAAATGTAATAGAAACAAAAAAATCATTTGATTTAATTTTAGAATATGCAAATTGTGGAAATTTATTTCATTATATAAGAAGAAATAAAGGATTATCAGAAGAACAATCATTTAAATATTTTATTCAAGTTTCAAATGCAATATATTTTCTTCAAAAAAATAATTTAATCCATAGAGATTTAAAGCCAGAAAATATTTTATTAATAGATTATAATATAATAAAATTATGTGATTTTGGTTGGTGTGTTGAATTATCTTCAAAAAAAAGAAGTACATATTGTGGAACAACAGAATATATGGCACCTGAAATTGTCACTCAGAACAATTACGATAAATCTATTGATGTTTGGAGTTTAGGGATTTTATTATATGAATTAATTCATGGTTATTCTCCTTTTAGAGCTATTAAACAAAAAAATAATGATAATGAAATTATTGAAAATATTAAAATTCATAATTTACAATTTGATAAATGTATTTCTAATGAATGTAAAGAATTGATTAAAGGTTTATTACATGAAGATGTTAATAAAAGATTTAAAATTGAAGATATATTTAAATCGAAATTTGTTAAAAAATATGAAAAATTAAATTTTAATTTTCCTAAAAAAATAAATAAAGAAATTATTAATGATAATAAAAGTGAATATGTTATTATTAATGAGAAAAATAATATTTTAAATTCAGAAAAAAAAATATTCAATCATGAATTATTAAGACAACAAAGTTCAAATATATTATCAGATTTTGTAAAAGTAAATTTAAATAAAAGAAATGAAGAAAATAGAAAAAATGAAAATTCTGAATTAAGAAATTTAAGAATGAAAATAGAAAAAGAAAAAATTTTCCAAATTGAAAAAGCAAAAAATTTAAATATGAATGAAATGAATAATAAATCTTTTACAAAAATAAAAAAAACAGAAGAAACATTTGAATCATTTATAGATTTATCAAATCATAAATTACAAGAACATCAAAAATCTTTTATTATATCTGATTTTCATTTAGATTTTCCAGAAAAAAAAACAGAAAGAAAATTATTTGAACAATTTCAAATAAAAAATAAAAGAAATAAATCTCAATTTTTAGTTCCTATGATTTCTTTTGAAAATGAATGTTCTGATGAAGATTCTAAAATTGATGAATTACAAAGAACTCCAAAAAAAAGTATTTTAGAAGATAATTTTATTCCTCCTAAATTATTGTTAAATAATAATTGGAATGGATTTAATAAATTAAACAATAATCATATTAGAAGTAAAACTGGAGTTTTAAATTTTAATGCTAATTAATATATTTCTTTTATTTTTTTATATTAATTTATAATTTTTTTCTAGTTAATTAATCAAATTTTTTTTAATAAAGTTTTTATAATAATTTAAAATATTTTTCATGGAAAAATATTATAATCAAAACGTTTTATTTGAAAAACTAATAAACAAAGCATTTTAATATATAATAATAAGAAAAAATAATTATTCAATTATTATTAATCAATAAATTATTTTTTAAATCTTTAACACTATTATTATTTTTAGTTTGAAAAGAATAATAATTCTCAATCATATTTTTAACACTATAATTAATTCTTAAATCATCTTTTTTAAGAATATTTTTAGTTAAAGGAGACAATCCTTTTTGTTCAATCCATTTCTCAATATATTTTTTTTCATAAGTATGTCCACCAGGACTCATAACAGGATCTTCCATAATTTCACCAGAAATAGGACACTTTAAATTTTCAATAAATCTATCTTCACTTTTTACACTTGAATAACTTATACTTTGAGAATCACTAAATGTTTTTTCTTCTGATTTTTTTTTCTTTAATATTATTTCATTTAATTTTGAAAGATAATGATTTGTTAATATTATTTGATTACTTAATATTAATCCTTTTAATTTTTCTAATATTTCTTTTTTTAAATAATGTCCTTTTGGAAATATAAATCCATTGCCTTTTATTTCTGATATTATTGATATTGCTTCATTTTTATCTTTTGTAAATGATATTACTAAATCATATTCTTTTTTAAATTTTTCTCTTTCATTAAATTTTGAAAATGAAAGCATCACTTCTTTTGTTTCATCTTTATATAATATTTTTAATTCTTTTTCTTTTTTTTCTTTACCAAAAAAAAGGTCATCAAAAAAATCAATTATTTTCTCACTTTCAGAATAATCTTTTTTTTCAAGAATTAATATTTTATATTTTTCGATTTCGTTTAATATTATATTTAAATCAACTTCTTCTCCAAAAACATTACTTATTTCTTTTTTTTCTGATTCAGATAATTTTTTTGGTTTAATATTAAAGTCACTTTCATGAATTGAGGGAATATCTCTATTTTCTTTCATATTACCATAACACTTTCTACCAGCACAATCACATCCCATTAATCTATAAAACTTTATTATTTAAAAAAAATTAAATTTTTTTTAAAAGAATTTTATTCCCAAAATCTTGATTATATAAATAATATTTATAATAAATTTATTCTTTTTCATATTAAATGAGTATAATAGATGAATATGGAGATTTATTTTTATTTATATGTTCAGTATTATTTTATTGTAGTCCAGTTATAAATTTAATATCAGTAATGAATGATAAAGAAAGAAGAAAAAATTTTCCAGCATTTTTTCTAATTTTTGGATCATTAAATTCTTTTTATTGGATATCAATAGGAATAATTAAAGAATCAAAAAATGGACCTCATTTAATGCAAGGAATTTTAGGAGCAATGTTATTATCCATATGGTTAATATTATATATAATTAATACATCAATGTCAAAATTTTCATCAACAATTCATATAATAATATTTTTAATATTCGAAACAATTTTATTAGTTTTTATTGTAAAAACAATATCTGGTAAAGTATTTTTGATAAATATTTTATATCTGATATTAAATTTAATAATGTTTTTAACACCTTTATTACCACTTATATTAAATGAAGGTTGGGAACATAAAAATATTCCAATTTTTATTTCTTTAAGTGGATTATTATATTCAATTTCATGGTTAATTTTTGTAATAAGGAAAAATGAAAATTATTTAAAAATCATTACTTGGAGTGTTTCTAGTCTCATATGTTTAATTCAAATTATTTTATATTATGCTTATATGTGTAAAAAAGATAAGAAAGAAGATATTACAGTCAGTAAAACTATTGATTCAAAAGAACCTTTAAATGATTCAGAGAAAGGTTCTGTAATAGAAAAAAATGGAGAAAAATAATAAATATTTGAAATAAATAAATATCATTTATTATTTATAATTAGAAATAAAACATATATTATTTAGTTTTGTTTGATGTTTAATATTTTTATTTTTTTAAAAAGTCAATATTTAATTTTTTGCAAAAAGAATTATTGAAAAAAAAGAAATAATAAAATTATTATTTTTTCTTTAAACCTAAAATTTTTATTAGATTGTTTTAAATTTTTCAAATATAAATGATTGATATTGTCTAAAAGCAAAATATTCAAAAAATATTTAAAGTCAAAAAAATATATTAATGTAAATTAATAATAATAAATAAAAGAAAAAAAAAAAATAATTTAAGTAAAGAAAAATAAATAGTTTTATTATACTTTTTACTAATCTGGTTTAACTTTTCTTCCTTAAATATTTAATCTTTTTTCTAATTTTTTTTTAAGAAACCAAGTTTCATAATAACTTGTTAAATTTTCCTTTTCCTTTTAATTTTGTTAATGATGAATATATTTCGTTTTTGACTTTTTTGAATTAAGATTGAAATTATAAAAAAGATAAAAAAAAGTATATTTAAATTTAATAAAAAATTTAATAAGATAATTATTTTTTCTTTTCTTTATCAATATCCATTTTATCATCATTTTTATCATTATCTTTTTTATCATTTTCTTTTTTATCATCATTTTTTTTATCATCTTTTTTTTTTTCCTTATCTTTATCATTTAACTTATCAACGATTTCATCAACATCTTTTTTACTAGCTTGAGCATCAATAGCATTCATAATACTCATAATAAAATCAGGAGAACCTAAAGTTTCTTTTTCAATTTGTTTTTCTTTTTCTTTTTTTTTATTTTTTTCTCCTTCCTGAATACTAAGTAGCATAGCTTGTTTTAATTCTTCATCTTCATTATTATTATTATTAGGTGTAGGAGTAACATTATTATTATTATTATTATTATTTTTATCTTCTTCTTTCTTATTTTTTTCTTCTTGTTTCTTCATTTCTTCAATTGAAAGTTGCATAGCTAAATTTAATTCTCTTTCAAAGTCACTCATTCCAACTCCTTGTTGATTAATATTTTGATTATTATTATTAGTATTAATTCCATAATCATTCATCATTTGTTCTGAACCTAATATTGGGGAATTACATAAAGAATCCATTAAATAACCTCCTACTGGTACTTCAATAATAGAAGAATTATTTTCATTTTTAACGACCTTTAATAATTCATTTAATAATTCTCTATTTTCATCAACATGACCAAAACTAACAATATCAACAGCAACATTATTTTTCCTTAAATATCTTGCAACATTTTGAATTTCTTTCATAGTATTTTTAATAGGACTACCAACAAATAAAATAATTCTTTCTCTTTGAGAAGTATTAGATCTATGTTTTAAACATAACATAGCTATTCTTAATGAAGTTGTAAAATCACATTCTCCATTTAAATTTATTTTATCCATTGAATGAGATAGAGTTGATTCATCATTTGTTAAAGTACAATTTACATCTACTCTCTTTCCTGCCATTGTTATTATTCCTAATGAATTTTCTGGATTCGATGAACAACGGTTCTCTATTATTATAGCTGCTGCATCACGCTGCGTCTCCCAACGAGATGGGTAATAGTCACCATTACGTGTCCAGTCACTGTTGTCTAAAAGTAACATTGTTGCTTCTAATGGCATTTTTTTAATATATTTTTTTTATAAAGGAGATTTTGATTTTTTTTATATTTTATATTTTATTTTTTATTTTTATTTTTTTAATTTTTTTATTTTTATTTTTTTATTATTTTTGTATTTTTTTGCGCAAATTCATTTCTTTTTGTAAGGAATGAAAAATAATTTTTATCGGTTTAGGTTGTGGATAAATGGGTTATTTATTGAGAAAGTTTTAATTTTTTTTGTTTTAATTATATCAAAAATAATTCTTTATTATATTTGATTTATCATAAATGTTTGGATATTGAATCAATTCTTTTAATGAAGATTTATGATGGAAACTAATATACCTAAATTCAAATTTCTTTTTTAATAACATAATTATGATTATTTTAGTTTAATTTTTATTTTAGATGATATTTTACTTTTTTTTCTCTTAATTCACAATTTTAATAAAAAAATTTTTTTTGTGATAAATAATGTTACACATTATTCAATCAATCTTTGAACTAAGTTTTCAATTTATTAAATGAATCTTTATAAAAAATTAATGAAAAATAAAGTTGTTACTTTAATTCAAAACCTGAAAAATTAATTTGAAAGAAAAGAATTTGGCAAATTTTTTTTATTGATTTAGTAAAAAGAGATTACAAGAAGTAAAATATAAAAGTTTTTTTATTGTAAATATTTTTATAAAGTATGACTAATGTTGGAGATGAATGGAATCAAAATGTAAATGATATTCAAAAGGGAGAAAAATTTATAAAACCTCAGGAATCAAATTATAAGACCAATCCAATAGATGAACCCTCTGTTTCAACAGAAAGCCAAACCCCAAATGATCTTGTTGAAAAGAAAAAGACATTAGATAATCAAGAAGGAATATATGATGGAAAAGAAAATAAAAATAATATGAAAAATAAAGGAAATATTGGAAAAAACAAATATAAGGGAAAAAACAAAAAAAGAAAGGACATTCCTGCCAATAAAACAAGAAAATATCTTCAATCAGATATTATTATAAATTTTAAACCTTTTTTAAAAAAAGGTGAAAGAATTAAAAAAGTAAACCATATTTGGTTTATAAAGCAAAATTCAGGGTTTATAAATAGAGAAATTTTTAAGAAAACACTTAAACAATTTTTACTTTTAAATAAATCTAATGAAGAAATAATCAAAAAATTAGAAAATAGAAAAGAACGAAATGCTTTGAAATTATTAAACATGACTTATTTGGATTTTATTTATAAAAAACTAGACCCAAATAATGCAGATTATGATAAAAAATATGATATTCAAAAAGAAATTGATGAGGATGGATACATAAACTATATTATTCATAAAAAAGATCGAAAATTGATCATTATTCCAGAGAGAGATCAACTTTTAGGAATTAAAGTAAAACGAGATTAAACGAAATTTCTTCTTTTAAAAATAATATTAATTCTTAAAGATGAATTAATGTTCAACGCAATTTCAAATTATTTTTCAGATTATAGAAATGAAATATAATTTGAATTTATTTTTATTTGTTATTTGTAATTATTTAGCTTTGATTTTATTTTTATTTGTTATTTGTTATTATTTAGCTTTAAATTTATTTTTATTATTCTTTGAATTTAAAATATTAACTAAAATTTTTAAACATATTTTTTTTTTGAAAGAAAAGGAAATCATAGATTAAAAAGAAGATAATTCAATCTATTTATGGTTGTAAAATTTAAATAATAAAAAGAAATTAGAAATAAGAAAAGCGTAATCAAATTAAAAGTTTATAATTAATTTTTAATTATTTATAAAAGATTTATTATCTATATAAATTTAAGAACTAAGAATGATATGAAAAAAAATGAAAAAAAGAAATTAAATGAATGTAATTATTAAACTCTTTTAATTAATAAATATCTGTTATCAATTAATTTAAATAATTTATACTTAATCCAATTTAAGTTAATTATTAACTTTTATTAATAGGTTCTAATCTTACTTTTAAAAATTTAAATAATTGATTTTTTTTTCCTGTTGGTGGAAAACAAAATATTTGATTATATTTTAATCTACGATTATAAAAAATTGATAATGAACATTTTGAATGATCTTTAGATACTATATAATAATATATTTTTTTATTTGTAAGAAAATACCATTTTTGATTATTTCCTATAACATTTTTAGTAAATCTTAATGATAATTTTCTCCCTTTTGAAATTCCTAAATATTTACCATTTGATATACTTTTAATTGTATATGAATTATCATTATCATATTCTATTATTGGTGTGGTCATTATCTAAATGTTTTGTTGTTTTTAGTTTAAATCAAAATGGAGCAATTGTTTTATTTACAATAAAAAAAATGATTTTTTAAGAAATTTTCCAATATAATCATCATTTAAATCTCCATAAATTGATTATAATTAATAAAGGCTATAAAATAAAATTAAATCTTTATCTTTAAAATATAAAATTTTTCATAATAGATTTTCAATAATTATTATAAAAAATATGAATTTTTTAAAATTATATTTTTTTCAAAAAATAAATATATTTTTATTTTAATGAGCAAACCTTTAAGAGCTCAATTAAATGAATACCAAGAGTCTGAAGTATAAATATAAATTTATATAAACAAAAAATTGGATAGAATGAAATTGGAAATAATCCAAATAAAATTATGAAAAAAAACCCAAATTTATTAATTCAAAAAATTCCATCATATAGAATAGCTCCAAAAATAATTCCACGTCCAAGTGAATTTGAAGATATTTATTTAAATGAAAATCAAGAAAATATATATTATACATCAATTGATTCTCATACACCTCATTCATCATCTCAATATATTGTAAAAGAAACAGAAAATTCATCTTGTAGATTTATTAGATCTTCATTAATTAAAATTCCTACTTCACAATATATATTAAATAATTCTAATCTTTTATTAGGAATCTATTGTCAACCTTTTGCAGAAATTCAAGAAAATGAAAATGAAATTCCTAAAATAAATTTAAAAAATGGGATTTTAAGATGTAAAAGATGTAATGCTTATATTAATAGTCAATTTATTATTACAATGTCAAAAATAAGAAAACAAGTTATAATATGTAATTTATGTCAATATGAAAATATTTTAGATAATTCACTTGTTGGATTTAAATCAGAATATTTAATTGGAAATCCATTTGAATATTGTAATGAATTAAAATACCCTACATTAGATTTTTTAGCACCTGAAATAATGATAAAAGATGTTAAAGATTTTATTCCTCATTATTTATTTTGTATAGATATATCTACTTATTCTTATCAAATTGGTCTTCCAATTTATATTTTAAATTCAATACAAAGTTATTTAAATTCTTTTCATAATAGTGAAAATTCATATATTGGTTTTTTAACATTTGATATGAAAGGAATTCAATATTATTCATTAGGAAAAAATAAAGTAATTAATATTACACATATGAACGATTCAAAAAATCCTTTTTGTCCAATTTCTCCTGATCAATTATATTATAATGTAAGAAATGATGAAGAAGATATATTAACATTAATAGAAAAAATAATTTCTTATATAGATGTAAGAAGACAAAAAGAACAAACTCCAAATGGTAATATTGCAGGAACTGCAATTTATTCTGGAATTGAATCTTTAAGTGAAAGTGGAGGAAGAATTTTAATATTTAATGCTACTCCTTCAAGTTCAGGTTTTGGAGGTTCAATATTAAGAAATGAAAAAGAATTTATTAATACTGATAAAGAATATGAATTATTTTTACCTCAGCATCAACTTTTTACTACTATTATTGATAAATGCCAAAAATATAGAGTCGCTATTGATCAATTTATTTTTGGTAATATTTATTATGATTTAAGTACTTTTTCTAATATTTCTAATTTAACTGGAGGAGCAATTAAATTTTATGATTTTCAATATAGAGATATTAAAGATAATCCTATTTTAATTAACCAAAATTTTGAAAAGTTATCTAATGATGTATTTAGAATTATTAGTAGACCTAATTATTATGATATTAAAGTTAATTTACGATATACTATTGGTTTTGAAGTTTTAGAAATTTTAGGTCCTTTTTATAAAAAATTAACTGATAATTTTTCTATTCCTAGTTTAGATCCTGATTCTTCATTTTTTTATCATTTAAGAATAAGTGATTCTTTTAATACTGAACAAAAAGTTGGTTTTCAATTAGTTGTTTTTTATACTGATAATTTTAATAAAAGATATTTAAGAGTTTTTAATTATACTAATAAAACTTGTAATGATATTAGTCAAATTTATTCATATTGTGATATTGATGTTTTAACTAAATTAATTCTTATGAAAGAATTAACTTTTATTTATAATTCTTCACAGAAAGATATTAGAGAAAATATTTTAAATAAATTAACGAATATGTTTTATTATTATAAAAAAGAAACTAAACAAACAAATTCAGGTCAATTAGTTCTTCCTGCACAAGTTAAATATTTACCTGTATTTATAAATTCTTTTTTCAAAAAAGGAATTTATACTGCAAATAAAGGAAATTTTACTTCTGTTTATATAATATATTTAATTCATTTCTATATGAAAAGCCCAATTTATTCAATTATGTTATATTTATATCCAAAAATGTATAAAATTAATTTAGATAAATTAAATAATTTATATATTAAAAAAAGATTAAGTTTAGAAACTATTAAACTTGATAGAGCTTATTTAATTTCAAATGGTATGTTTTTAGATTTATATGTTTTTGAAAATGAAAAAAGTGAATTTTATCAATTATTTTTTGGAAAAGAAGATTTTAATTCATGTATAATGGATCAAGTATATTCAATAGAAGAAGGAAATTTAACTGGAGAAATAGGAGATTATTTAAATAATTTTATAGAAAGTAAAAAATGTGAAAATTTCGGAAATTATTCTCCTTTAAGAATATATTTCTTAGATAAAAATAGTAGTTTAAAAAATGAACAATTAAAATCAATTGTAACCGAAGATTCATATTATGGAGAAATTTCTTATCCAGATTTCTTATATTCCTTACATGAAAAAATCCAAAAGAAATTTAAATAAATGAATGAAAAAAAGAAAAATAAAATAATAAAAAACATTATAAAATATATTTAAAACTCTCAAAATATTTTTAAAAAATTCAATAATTTAAAAAATAAAAAAAAAATTTCCTAAATAAATGCGTATATGTATATGTTGCTTTGGTTTGTTTCACAGGCCAAAAAGAAGAGGTACATCATATCTTCCCACTCAGAATCAAAACTTAATTCAATTTGCACAAAACAATTCAAGTAATTTTATATTAAAAGGAAGAAGACGTTCATTTTTATTCAGGCAAGAACCTCAAAATAAATTACAGCAAATAGTATCAAATAAAGGAAGTAATAGCCCAATAATAAAATTTCGTCAAAGTCAAACAAAATTTATAGAAAAAAAATCTTTATATGATTTAAAAGATACATTTCGTTGTTTATTTTGCGGAGGAACAAAATGTCCATGTGAAGATTATAAATATAATTCAAAAACACCAATAAAAGGATTAAATTGTGATATAATAGATAATGAAATATATGCAAGTCAAAGACCAAGTAATACATTAATAGAAGAATTTAATTTAATAAAAAAATTTCATGAATATAAAATAGGAATGATAGTAAATTTACAAAGACCAGGA
>JAEEGK010002375.1_pt1 | contig 47168 bp, 30 predicted proteins | sample 8958771 | NCBI WGS metagenome assembly JAEEGK01 (sample SAMN16246547, study PRJNA631951) | gut metagenome | biome: gut microbiome; feature: rumen; material: SC-attached | host: Bos | place: Iran: Karaj | collected 2018-10 | reverse complement strand
ATTTTTCAGTTTTTTAAATTGTTCTTCCATTGATTGTGGATTATTATTATTACTCATTTTAAGTTTTTATTTATAATTTTTGTTATTTTCTTTCTTTAATAAATTTTAAAACAGAGAAAATTAAATATTTTATTATGATCCTTTTTTTATAAACCAATAATTATTTAACAATATTTTATAAAACATATTTTTTTTTTCTTTTTTTGAAATTACTTAAATAAAATAATATTTTAATTATTTTTAAAAAAATTAATATTAACTTAAATTTAAAATGTCTGATTCAGATTCAAGTGAGCGCTCAAATCCAGAAATAGAAAAGCAATTTAAAAAAAAGAGAACAAGAAGAAAATCGAAAAAACAAAAAAAAAACAAATTAAAATCTTTAAAAATAGAAGAAGAAGAAAAATTAGAAATCCAAAATTTAATAGAACAATTTGATTCAATTTTTATAGAAGAACAATCAAAACAAACTGAGAAAAATATAGTAAACTTTACAAAATTATATTTATTAAATAATTCTGACAATCCAGAAGAAATAACATTAAATTATAAATCATTTATGGTATTCATAATAAAATTATGTGGTTTACAAATAGATATAGAAAAAGATGAAGAAATAAAAAAATATATAAATATTAAAAATTCAACTTGTACTGATCCTGAAAATATTGATGAATTAGTTAATAATTGTAAATTAAGAACTGCAAAAATTTCTTTACATTTTCTAATTTCAACTTTAAATCCTATTGCTGATGTTATTTATAATTGTTTTGATATTATTAAAGAAAAAGATTTTGAGAAATTTAAAGATTTTATTATTAATATGTTTAAATTATTATCTAATGGTTATAGGAAATTAAGATATATTTCTTGTATTATTTTATCAAGATTTTTAGAATCTTTATATAATGAAATGGCAAAAACTAAAAAAATACTAAAAGAAAAAAGTAAAGTTTTGGAAAAAAATATGCAAAATTCTTTATCAAATGGTACTTTAACTTTATTAAAAAATAAAGTACAAATAATAAATCAATTAATTCTTTTATTAAAGGAAAATTTAATAATAAAAAAAATAATAGATATAAGTAAAGATATAAGAGTAATTATAGCAGATATACTTTTTAAAATATCAAAAAAACATTTTAATTTACTTTTTCAAGATCAAAAACTAATAAAATTTTATCCTTTTTTTTTGAATGATCCAAGTTCAATTGTAACATTTAAATATTTACAATTATTATATGAAGAATTAAGTGAATTAAGTAAAGAAGAAGAAGAAAAATCTGAAGAAGAAGAAAATGAAAATTCTCATCAAATAAAAAATAATGTAAAATATTCAGAAGAAGAAGAAGAAAATTTAAAAATAATAGTAAAAATATTATCATTAACAAGAGATTCAATATTAAAACTTTGTCTTAAAGATGATAAAAATATTGCAAGAATGTCAATGAGAATAATTGAATTATTATCTTTTCAAAAAATATTAGAACCAAAAACAGTTCATCAACTTTTACCACATTTATTTAATCCTGAAATTGGAATTAGAACTTTAGTAAGTAGAATAGTTATTTCTTATATTTTAAATTTTGAAAATGAAAATGATAATGATGTTAAACATGTTCATTCTATTAAAGATGTTCAATTTTTAGTTGAATTTACTCAAATATTAACTGATAATGAAAATAAATTAGTTGAAATCATTGTTGATAATTTTTTCAATGGTTTAGAAATTTTTAAAAATTTTCAAATTTTATTTGAATATATTGATCAATTATTAAATAGTTCTAATTATGAATTATATTTAATTCATACTACGTTTTTAATCATTAAGTTTTCAATTAAAAAAATACAACAAAAAATTAAAAATAGTATGATTAATTTTAACCCAATTAATAATGAATTTGTTAATTTATATAGTAAAAAAATTATTTGGTATTTAAAAAAATTTAGAGTTCCTTTATTTGAAAATATTATTCAAAATACTCAAGCTAAAATATTAAGTCTTTGTTTAGATTTATTAAATTATATTCAAGTTTTTGAAAAAGATTTTCAAAACATTACATTTGATTCTTTTAAAGAAATTATAAGTGAATTAATTCATTCTTTCTTCATTAATATAAATAGTTTTGGAAAAAATGAAATTAATAATAAAAATGAAAATGAAACTTTTAGAATTTTTTTAAATAATGAACCTGTTATTTTTGAAAAAATATGTGATAATTTGTTAAATGGAATTCATATTCTTTTAAATAATAAAGCATTTTTTGAATTTTATCAATTTAATGAAAATATTTTACTTTCTGATTTTATATATGGTAAAAAAGAAGGTGATAATTCATTAAAAGGGAAATTTATTTCTCTTTTAAAAAATGAAATTATTAATACTAAAATATACGAATTAATAGGAAATAATAATTCAAAGGATATATTGGAATATAGTGATTTATTAGATAAAGAGGCAAAAATAAAATTATATATAACTTCAACACAATTAAATTATATGTTAATTCATTTTCCTAAAATTTTTGAAGAAACTGATATTAATTTATTTGAATTAACCTCATTTTATATTAAAATATTAACAATATCATTAAAATCAAATTATTCAAAAGTAGACTTATCATTTCATTTTAAATTTAATAGAATAATATTATCCTTAATAGAAACATTACATTTATTTTTATTTACAATAGAACAATCAAATTCAAAATTAAATGCATCAGAAGTAAATAATTCAATTAATGAATATATAGATTTAAGAAATAATATTTTAAACACAATATTTAGTATAGCAAATATAGATTATTTAGAAGATAATCAATTATATAATAATCATTTATTAGTATTAAAATCAAATGGAATAGGAATTGTTTTTGATATGTTAACAATAATAAATAGAGAAAATATGACAAATAAAAATTTAAAATTTTCAATTAATTCAGAAATAGAAAATTTCCTAATTAACTTTATAAGAAATAATTTCATTAAATTTTTTTATGATTATAATAAATATTTAAAAGGTGATAATAATATGATAGAACTAAATTCAACTGAATGGAAACAAGATGAAGTTAAAAAAGAAAGAAAAAGTATGTCATATATACAAAATTCTTATTTTAAAAATGAAAGTACATTAAAAACATTTTGTTTAAAACTTTTAGCAGAAAAATTTTCAAGATTACTTTTATTAAATTTCTCAATGTTTGAATATATAGATTTAAGTTCTTTATATTTTGAAACATTCTTTTTAATTCAACATATGCAAACAATAGAAAATATAGTAAATTGTACAATTGAAACTTTAATGGATTTAGAAATTCAACAATTTTTTCAAATTAAAAATAATGATAGTATTGAAAAAAATAATCCTTGTATTATTGCTTTTTATCTTACTAAAATTACTATGAAAATTTTTAATGAAAAATCTTTACTTTTTCCAAATGAAGAATTTAATATATTATATGAAGAAAAAATAGAAATGATTGGAAGATTTTTAAATAGTTATACTAAAGTTTATAAAAAATTAAAAATTAAATATAAAGATTCTGATATTAATATTTATGATAAAGATAAGCTTTTTATTGAAAATTTTATTTTAAATGGAATGAATTTTGCTTTGTCAGAAAAAATTCCAAATAAAACAGATTCTAAAATAATTGATATTGAAAATGTATATTTTTTAGAATTTATTAAAATGTTTTTAAAAACTAATTTATTCTTTGATTCAGAAGATATTAAAAATTTTATAATTGCGTATATAAGTATGTCAAAAGTTATTGAATTTCAAGATGGAATTAATATAAGACATTTAAAGTGTATGGAAAAATTTAAAAATTATTTATTAAATAAAGGAAAGTTAATTATTAGTAATAATCAAGATGAAAATAAAGAAAATGATAAAGATGAAATAAGCGAAAATGAAAAAGAAAAAGAAAATGAATTAGAAGATGAAGAAAAAAAAAATGATATTGAAGATAAAAAAAATTTAAAAATTAAAAAAAAGAAGAAAATTAAAGAAAAAGAAGATAATAATAATGAATTAGGAGAGAAAAAAAAAGAGGAAAATATTAAAGAAAAAAAAAATAAAAGAAAATCAAAAAAATCAACAAAAAGAAGATATAATGAAGTAATAAAAGAAGAAGATGAAAATATAGAAGAAGAAAATCAATTAAGTATAAAAAAAATGAAAAAAGAATAATGATATCAATAAACATTAAATAATTTTTATTTTATATAATAATTAACATCTAAAAAATATAATTAAGTATTATTAAAATAATTTATAATAATAATAAAATGGGAAATTTTGAATCATTCTCAGAATATAATAAACAATTTGTTTACTTACAACATTTTTTAAAATGTAGAGAATGTCAAAAAATACCTTTAATAACTCCATTTTTAAAAAATAATCATATTAACTTACAATTAAAATGTAAATGTGGAATCAAAAAAATGACATCAGAAAAATTTTTAGAAAATACAAGAACAACAAAAATGAATTCCAAAATTCCAATTTGTTTCAGGGAAAAATTTCATAAATTAAATAAAGATGAAAATAAAAAATATAAAGGAACTTTATTTTGTATTGAATGTCAAAAATGGTTATGTAATTCTTGTTATAATGAACATAATGAATATGTTGATAATCATCATTTTAGTTCTTGTGAAATTATTATGAATGTTAAATGCCAAAATCATATTAAAGAAAAATCAAAATATTATTGTGAAAATTGTAGTGAAAAAATATGTAAATTATGTATTGAAAATCATAAGAAAAAAAATCATAATATTATCAAATTAAAAGATATTATTCCTAACGATAATTTTACTGAAATTTTAAAAGAATTTCAAAATGTTGTTAAAGAATTCAAACAAAATAATTTTCTTTCAAAACAAAAAATTGTAAATCAATTAAATGATGAAATAACAAATTTAAAAAAAGCAATAAATAAAATAGAAGCCTCATATAAAAAAAATTATATGATAAATTATGAATTATCAAAATTAATTGAAAATATAATACAAAATTACCGATTATCAATGATAATTCCAGATTATAATAATATAATGAATTTTATAAATAATACAAAATATTCTCCTTCATTGAATTTTAATGGTTATGATCCTAATTCAATAGATAATAGTATAAATAATTTAATATTATTTTACAATTCAAATTACATAATATCATTAAAAGAAAAAAATTTTTCATTAAATAAATTAGAACAAATAACAACAATAAATGAAATAAAGCATGATATAAATTCTTTAATAATAATGAAAGATAATAGATTAGCAGCAGCAGAAGAGAAAGTGATTAAAATATTTGAAATAAGTGAAAATTTAAATTATAAATATGATATAAAAATAGAAGGTCATACAGCAAATGTTCACTATTTATATAATATGAAAGAAGGAAAGCTTTTATCTTCAAGTGCAGATAAAACAATAAAAATATGGATTTTATCAAAAAATGCATATACATGTGAAATAACTTTAGAAGGACATTATAAATGGGTATTTAATGTTATTCAATTAAATAATAATAACATAGCTTCATGTTCATTGGATAATACAATTAAAATTTGGAGTGGAAATTTTCCTTATTCAAATATTAAAACTTTAACTGGACATACACATGGTGTTACTTGTATTATTCAAATTAAAGATGGAAGAATTGTTTCTGGTTCTAATGATGATTCTATTAGATTTTGGAATATGAGTACTTATGAATGTATTGAAAATCAAACTATTTATGATGTTATTTGTTGTAAAATGGATTCTATCACTCAAGTTGATGACTTTAGATTATTTGTTGGTGGATGGAAATTTTTAACTGTTATTAATATTCAAACTTATCAAATTATGACAAAAATCGAAATTCATAATGATGAAATTAATGCTGTTTTATTTTTAGATAATGGGACTTTAATTAGTGGAAGTAATAATGGTTATATAAAACAAATTGATGTTTATAATTTTAAAAATGATAATTATGGAGAAATTAAAACCAGGGATAATATTAATTGTATTAGGAAATATAAAGATAATTGTATTATTTGCGGAGGAAAAGGGATTAAAATTTATCAATTGAAAGAATAATCTTCTTTATTTCTTTGAAATATTTTTATATTTTATTTATTAAACAATAAATTATTAGTTTATCATATATATTTTATAAAATTTAAATTTATTTCATAAATTTGACATATTATAAAATCTTATATTATGAAAAACTCAGAAATAATTAATAACAGAATATTAATATTGTAATAAAATAATATAAATAAAAAAATATAAACAATAAAATATTTTAAATTTTAAAATTTATTGTTTCAAAAAATAAAAATTAATTTATTGATCATAGCATCTATGACTCATGCATTTTCTTCCTTTTTTACAATGATGGAACCAATCACATTTATTCCCTTCTTTTTTAGATTTATCCCAACCAAGTTGATTATCTTTTGTTCCTTTTAATGAACATCTATAATCTTTACATTGATTTTTTCCACAACAATATGATGTAAAATCACAATCTCCTCCATATTGAATACATTTTGTTTGGGATTTAAGTGCTTTGGAATATGCTATTGTAAAAAGAACCAACGATAAAATTAAAAAAAGGTTTTTCATTTTTTTTTATTTTTTTTTGAAATTTTTAATATTCGTTTTTTTTTATTTTGTGATATTAATTTAAAAATATTTTATTAATTATATAAACATTAATTAAACTTATATTTTAACTTTCATTTAAAAGTGTTTGATAATTTCTGGAAGGACCAAAATAACACCATATAATAAGTAAAATAATACAAATAATAATTAAAATACTTAAAAGAATAATAGGAAGTATATATTTTATTTTATTAAAAGTTTCTAAAACTCTTATTTTATAATAAATAGTTTGATAACAAATAGGAATAGTATCATCAACATTATTAATTAATTGATTAATTGAATTTTGGCAATTTTCAGTTTCATGTAAAAATAACATAATAAAATCTCCTTTTTCTTTAAAATAACATTTTATACTTTGATTAAAAAAAATAAAATTTTCTCCTTTATAAATTATTTCATTTGCTAAAATTGCAGGATAAATTTTATTATTAGTTCCATTATAATAAGGAACTAATAAAGGATAATTTGCATTTACTAATTTAAATGTATATGATGATACTTTATATATATTTAATATTCCTCTTCTTATTATATGTATATTTGTTGTTGATGAATCTAAGAAAAAAGAAAAAAAATCATCTATTGTTATAAATGATGTTATTGCACTTTTATCTACTTTTTTTTTTGTAAATACTTTATTTATAATTAAATCTGTTTTTGAATTTAAATAAAATTCTATGAAAAATTCTTTTATTTCAGAATTTTCAAAAGTAACACCTAGAAATTTTTTTCCATTAAATGGATTTATAAAAATATCTAATTGACTCATAGATTTATGATAATAACTTTGAATAATTGAATAATTTGTTAAATTATAAATAATTAATCCATAAATATTTTTAATAGAATATAATGTGTCATCAATAAAATCAAAAGATGTATAATTACCAAAATCTGAATCAATGTTTCTTAAATAAGATAAGTTTTTGTTAAAAATTTGCATTCCATTATTTTCACTACTAATAATTAAATTATCATCATTTAGAAATTTCACATGATAAATGTTAATAATTTCAGTTAATGAAGAAGAATAATAAATTAAATTTAATGAAGAATCATAATATAATATATCATTTAAATCCTTTCTTTCAATAACATTAATTTCAAAAAATAAAATAGATAAATTTTGTAATTGAGTTAATAAAAAATAATCACTAGAGTTTTTTAATAAAAATATATTTTTAACATAATTTGAAAATAATAAATTTTCACCTTCATTAATTGTTCCATTAATAGTATAAGAATCAATTAATTTATCATTATCAACATAATTTCCAATACAATAAATTTTTCCTTCACTTAATCCAAAAATTAAAGAATATATATTAACAATTTTTATATATTTATGACTTGTTTTTTCAGAAGAAATTGAAGAAAAATAATAAGAATAAAAATTATTTGAACAATTTAAAATATTTTTAAAAGAATTTTCATTAATTGAATAAGAACTTAAATTAAAATGAGGATAAATTTGATAACCTTTTGAAAAATAATTTATTGTATATTCACCTTCTCTATAAATTTTATTTTTACTTTGAATATTAATTATATTAATTAAATCATTATTTTCTAAACCAACTAAACCTATCATTTTTTGTTGTCCTGTTAAAATTTCTCCTGTTCCGTATAAAGGATTAAAATCAAAATTTTCATTTATATTTACATTTCCTAAATCAGTTTCTAATCTTTGAATTAGTGGTTTTGTTGAATAATTTTTATTAAAGTTATTATATAATAATAATAATTCATCAGAAAAATCCTCTTTTTTATTCATTCTTATTTCTTCGAAATCTATGTCATAAGATAATATTAATTTAAATAAAATTATCAAATTATATAATATCATTTTTCTAAATATTTAGTTTAGAAATTTATTTATCATCTAATTTATATTATATATAATTCAAAAAAAAATATTAAATTAATAATTTGAATTTATTGTAAAAATAAATAACTTTATAATATAATATTTATTCTCGTATAAGTATTATATTATAGAGAGAAATCATTAATAGTTTTTATAAATATGTATGATTGAAATGAGATTTTATTAATGATGTATTTTAATTATATTTATTCATATTATATTCAGAAATTGTAAGATGAAATTAACATATAAAGAATTAAATATTAAGCATTGTTAAATAAAATATTAAATAATTATTAATAAATAATATATTAATTTATATTTACTTAATTATATATTTTTCTTTTAATGTACCTAAAATTAATATAAACATTACTTTTGTAAAATCATATAAATACTTCAAAAAATATTTAAATAAAAAAATAAAAATACTGAATTTTCAATTATAAAACAGGATTTAAAAATAAATAAAAACAAAATGAATGTAGAAGAAGAAGAAAGAAAAAAATTACAGAATCTTGAAAATGAAGAAAAGGAAGAAGAAATAAAAACAGATTTCACTTGGTTTAAAAATGCAAGAATTTATCAAATATTCATAGATAGATATGCAGGAATAAAGGAAAATTATAATGAAGAAGAATTAAAAACAAGTTTTTTATATGGAAATATTAAAGCCTTACTTAATAAATTAGATTATATTGCATCAATGAATTTTAATGTAATTTGGTTAAGTCCTTTCTTTTGTAATCAACCAAATGGTTATCATGGTTATCATCCTATTAATTTTAATCATGTTGATCCTAGATTTGCTTATGGAGAACATCCAATTGATAATGAAACAGGAAATCCTTTTGATCCTCAAGATTTTGATTTAATTACTAGTTCTGATAAAATGCTTATTGAATTCATTCAAAAATGTCATGAAAAAAATTTCAAAGTTATGATGGATTTAGTACCTAACCATGTTCATGAAACACATCCTTTCTTCATTGATGCTAAAAATAATAAAGAATCTAAATACAGAAAATGGTTTTATTTTGTTGAAGATATGACAGAAGAAGAAAAAAAGGAATTATTCCCAACAGACGAGCAATTAAATCCACCAGAACCAGAACCACAAAATTCAGAAGAAAAAGATAAAAATCAACCAATTCCACAAGCAGAAGAATCAAAAGAAGAAAATAAATCTAATGAAAATCCCAATGTAGAAAATCCACCTCCTGAAGTTAATGAAGGAATAAATGATCCTAATCAACCCAAAGAAGAAGAATCTCCAAAAGAAGAAGAATCATTACCTCCAGAAAAACATTATTGTTTACCATACTTAGCATTTTTCCATTTAGGTGAATTACCCAAATTAAATTTAGATACTCGTGAATGTGGTGATTACATGATAAACATAGTAAGGAAGTATTTAAAATTTGGTATTGATGCTGTGAGAGTAGATCATGCTCCAGGACCATCATTAAATTTCTTAAAAAGAATGACAAGAGAAATTCACAAAGAATTTCCAACAGTTCCTTTCATTGGAGAAGTTCCTCCTGTAGGAATGTTCCAAGTAGCAGAAACAATAAAAGGAATTTCATTAGAAAAATTAAGGAAAGTTAATCAACAAAGTTTAGATATTGTTCCATTCATTGATGATATATTTAATGATTATGAAGGTGTTTTAGATGGTCTTCTTGATTTTACTTTCAAATATATTATTGATTGTCATATTTGGGGTTATATACAAAAAGAAGAAGATACTATTCAAAATATTAAAGAACATTATGAAAGATTTAAAGATAGTAAATTAATTCTTACTAAATTTTTGGATTCTCATGATGAAAATCGTTTTCTTTTCACTTGTAATCAAAATAGAAATCTTATGAAAAGAATGGTTGATATTTTATTTATGCATTTTGAAGGAAGAGATGATCCTCTTGTTGTTTATTATGGAACTGAAGATTTTATGACTCAATATAAGAATAAAGATGATGAGCCTTTTGGAGATGCTTTTTCTAGACAACCTATGAATTTTGAATTTGAATGGTTGAAAAAACATTTTGATAAGAAAAAATAAAGAATATGAGTTTTATGATTTTTATCATTTTTTATTAAAGTTAAATTAAATTTATATTATTTAAACATAAAAAAACTAATTAATAATTAACAAAATAATTTATAATTGTTAAATGTACAATTATTATACTTCATAAAATAATTATATATAATGAATAAAAAGATTAAAGAGTTTAAAAATGAATTGCTATTATTTGATTAATATTATTTAAAAAAAATAATATAATCTTATGGGAGGATATTTATCAGATAATAAAGAAAAAAAAGAAATTATTCTTCCAGATTTTTTTTGTGAAAATGAAGAATATCTAAATGATAATCCTTCTTTAATAAGTTTAGGAATAAATATAGGTTCATCAAAAACAGTTTATTCAATTTTTTCAAAACAAAATGAAAAATACATGATTAATGTTCTTTTAATGAATAATTCAAAAAGAATTATTCCTTCAGTAATATGTTATAAAAAGGAAAATACTTTATTTGGTGATGAGTGTACAAATTATTTACAAAAAAATTTAAATACTTCTTTTAATAATTTATCTAGATTAATTGGTTTTAATAAAGAAGATAATCTATTTAAAGAAGAATTAAATTATATGTTTAATAAAGAAGATAATCTAAAATTTCAATATTACAATGAAAAGAATAAAATAGAAATAGAAACATTAGATTATGAAGTTATAATAGCAGATTATTTAAGTTTAATTAATGAATATTATTTTCAAACTCAAAAAATTGAATATGATATTACTTGCATAAGTGTTCCTGATTTTTATACTCCAATTCAAAAACAAAAATTAAATTTAATATGTGAAGGAATAGGAATGAAAAATATAAATATATATAATGAATCATCTGCAATTACAATGTATTATGGATATACTAAATATAATAATTTATTCAACAACAACCAAAAAGAAATAAATGTTTTATTCATTGATATTGGTCATTCAAAAACTTCTTTTATTTTATCTAATTTTAAATATGATGAATTTAAAGTTGTATATGTTTTAAATGTTCCTTTAATTGGAGGAAGAAATATTGATTTATTATTATATGATTATTGTATATCACAATTAAAAAAAAACATAAATGAAGAAATGAAATTTAAATTAATAAAAGAAATTAATAAAAAGAAAAAAGATTTTGTAATTAATAATGAAATTCAAATAGTAATTGAAAATGAATCTATAATAATTAAAAAAGAAACATTTAAAAAAATAATAAAAAATTTAACTGATCAATTAGAAAAAGAATTTGATAAAATTCAATCATATTTAAAACAAAATGAAATTACGTTTAAATCAATAGAAATAATAGGTGAAATAATGAGAATTCCAATTTTTCAAGAAATTATTCAAAAAAAACATTATAAAATATCAAAAACTATTTTAATTGATGAATGTTTAAGTGCAGGAGCTGCTTTACTTGGTTCTTTTTATAATAATATTTTTCCATTTGATTTAAAACATTTTTATCATTATAATAATTATAATATTTTCATTGAAATTTCAAGTCAAAATGATAAATTTAACTCAGAAGAAATTATTTTTCCTAAAGGAACTATTGATAAGGAAAATCCAAATATTCTTTTTAATGAAATTATTGATGATAATTATTTCAATTTGAAAATATTTTATGAATGTGAAAAAAAAAAAGAAACTTTTTTTAGTTTTAAAAATTTAAAAAAAAATAAAAAAAATTATAAAATTGAAGAAATAAAAATAAATTATCAAACACTTGAAAATTTTTTATATTGGAAAATAAAAGAAGATTTTAAATCTAAATTTAATGAAAATCAATTATTAGAAGAAGAAAAAAAAATATTAAATATAAAAAAACATATTAAAAACCAAAAAGATAAAAATAATAAATATAAAATAGATAAAAACTTAATTTTTCAGAATATATATGAATTAAAAGATAATATAAAAGACAATAAAGAAGAAAAAATAAAAGAAGACGTTGAAAATATTGATACTATTTTTAGAAAAAATTATGATTTTGAAAAGTTAAATAATATGATAAATAAAGTTTATAAATGTTTATATGATATTAAATATAAGCAATTAATAAATTTAGAAGAAATAATGAATGAAAATGAATTTGAAGAACATAAAGCAAACATTAAAACATTAAATAATTTACAAATAGATTATATTGATAAATATAAAAAAATTATTATACAAGAAAAAGAAATTAATATGTTTATTGAGAGAGAAAAAAATTATAAAATAAATGAGCAAATAAATGAAGAATTGGAAGAAATATCCGAACAATTGAAAAAAATATTTAATGATAATGATAAAAATATGTCTTTGTCGTGTCAGGAGAATAAGATAAAAATAAAATATGAACAATTTAAAAAAGAAAAAGATTTAAATGAAAAAAAAAAATGTTTAGAAGAAATAAAAAAAATATTGAACCCAAAAAAGAAAAAAATAACTCTTATCTTTGATAGTTAAAAAGAATAATTTATAAATTAAAAAGAAATAATTTGTAAAATAGTTTTACTAATCTTTTAAAGAAAATAAATATAAGAATCAGAAATTAAAAAGAAAATTATAAATAAAAAAAAAAAATAAATTTTTGTATCAATTTAAAATTAAATAACTTTTATTTTAAATCACGAATAAGTTTATTTTTCATATATATTTTTTTCTAAGAATAAAATTTTTTATTTTCAAATAAAAATATAATGAAGAATTATAAAAAATAAAATTATAAATATTTTAAATAAATTTAAATGGAAAATGACATTGAAATGGATCATTATAAAACAATAAATCAAAAAAAGAAATTATTTCCTATTTATCATACAATACATGAACCTTATTTAATCTCTGAGACAGAATCAAGAATAATAAATGAGTTAAAACAATTTAAAAAAAAAAGATTAACTACAGGAAAATATGATATAGAACTTTCACCTTATTTTAAAAAAGAAAATGAAAATTGTTTTATAATGTTTGTTGAGTTTAAAGGAATATTTAAAATTCAAATTATATTTTTAGAAGAATATCCTTTTATTCCTCCTATTATTACTTATATATCAGGTAAATATTTTCATTTTTTATTTGATTATCAAAAAAAGTTAAAATTAAGTTGTTTAAATATTCAAAAATGGTCTTCTTATTTAGATTTAAATTCAATTTTATTTTTATTGGAATTAAAATTAAATGAAAATATTCTTGAAGTTTCAAAAGATTTTTATAAAAAAAGAATGTTTTCAGAATATAAAACTTTGTTTAATGAATCTTCAAATAATAATATTTTTTCAAATGAAGATAATCTTAAAAGATTAAGTGATTATATATTAATTTAAGGAAATTAATAAAAAGATTGATTGCTACTCTTTTTTTTAATCTCAAAATAAATATAGGAAATTTTTCTAAAAGTAAATTATAGTAAAGAAAATAATATTTATAAATTTTTACTTAAATTACTTATCCATTTCTTTTCTCTAAAAATATTTTAAATTATTAAATAAATTAAAGAAAATAAAATTTGGAACTAACATATAAAAAATAAAAAAACTGATTTTAAAAAGTTAATATTTTTATTTTCTTATTTTCTCTAATATAAATTTGTTTATTATTAATAATATTTGTTCCTCCCAATTATTATATTTAAAGGAATTTTTCTTCTTTTTAATATTAATAAATAATATTTATTTAACTTACTCAGTATCAATTAACTCATATCAATTACTTTTTGATTCATTTTGAGTTATTATATTCTACATTTATATCATTTATATTTAAAATTTTATTTTCTTTTAAATAAAGAAAAACATCAATTTAATCCTAATTTTAAAAAAAACAATAAAAAAACAATAAATCATTGAAAAATCAATAAAATTAATAAAAAATTATAAAGAAATAAATAAAACATAAAAACAGTAACATTTCAAAAAAAAAGAATAATTAAAAAAAAAAATGGGTAGTTCTCCAAATAAAGAAGATGTGGTAACAACAAAAATCACAAAATACGATACAACTCCTCCACCATCAAGTTCTTTTCAAATAGTATTATTTCGTTTAATATGGGAAATGCGTCCTAAAATATTAGTATTTAAGCAAATAGGACTTCAAACAATAAATAAAAGTAAGCATTCATCATTAGAAGAAATTTTAGAAGAATCTTCAAATGAAGATTTTAGAACTTATGGAGTTTTAAGTAAAAGCGGATCAAATCCTTTATTATATTTTATTCATTTAAGTGATGGAGTTGTTATTACAAAAAAATTAATAAAATTAAAATTTTTATTAGAAAATAATTTAGATCAAATTGTTAGAATTTCTCTTGTTAATATTTCTGAAATTATGAAAAAATTTTCTGATTATTGTTCAATTTATGAAATTAAAAAAGTTTCTAAATATTATTATGATTTAACAAAATGTAAAATTGATTTAACAAAAAGAAATGAATTAGTAGAAAAAGGTAAAAGTGAAATTATATCAGATGAAGAAATAAATTTAAATGATGAAGGATCAAATATAAAAACAGATGAATTAATAATAGAAACAAGTTGTTCAGAAACCGTAAATAAACAAATAGAAAATTATTTATATAAAGATATAAATAAACCTTTTGAAAGATTTATTAAATATCCAATTGAAAATAAAAATAAAGAAAAAGAAAATGAAAATTTAGAAGAAGAAAAAAGAGAAAATGAAGAAGAAGAAGAAGAAGAAAAAAGATTTAATTCTAATGAAGAAGAAGAAGGAGAAGTTGAAGAAAACGAAGAAGTAGAAGAAGAAGAAGAAAAAAAAGAAGAAGAAAAAGAAGAATTTGCTAAAATTAAAGTTTTTTTAAATAAAGGAATACCTTTTGATCAAAGAGAACAAAATTCTACTATTAAAAAAGTAGGTTTAAGATTTACTGATTTTATTCAAACTATTGAATCTAATTTTTATTTAAAAGAAGCTTTAATTATGTTAACTCCATATAAATCATTACAAAAGTTTTCTTTTTATTTAAGTCAAATGAAAGACCCAAATAAATTTAAAGGATGGAAATATTTACAAAAATTATTTTTAGATAATTTTAGTATTAGATGGGTAAGCTTTAGAAATTCTTCTTTAACAGATAATGCATTAAGAGTGATATTAGATGGCTTATGTATAAGAAGAGTAAGATATTTAGATTTAAGTCATAATAAATTAACTGATGGTGGAATGTATATTTTATGTAAATTTTTAATTAAAAATCAAACTCTTCAAAGATTATATATTAATAGAAATCCATATATTACTTGTGATGGTATTAAAGCTGTTGTTTCTGCTTTAAAAGATCATCCAAATATTCATACTTTAAATTTATCTAATTTATCAATTAAAGGTTGTGGTAAACAATTAAAAATACTATTATCTAATAAAAGAGTACATAATTTATTCTTAAAAAATTGTGCTCTTGATGCTACTGATTTTCAAGACTTAGCTGATGAATTATCAAAAGAAGATTGTTCTATTGTTTTACTTGATATTGGTAATAATAAAATTCCTGATAATCCACATTATACAGAAATTGAAAAATTTATTTTAAAAAATAAATCTATTAGAAAATTGTATTTAGATGGTTTAGGATTAAATATGACAAATTATATGCCTATTTTTAAAGCGATATTTAAAAATAGAACTATTCAAAGTTATTCTCTTAATCAAAATGCTGATTTACCTGTTAAGGGAATTTTAAATTTTTTTATGAAAATAAATTATATTAAAGAATTAAGCGTTATTCCTTGGGATCCTTCTATTGATAAAAATAGAAATTTTACTGATGATGAAGTTAGATGGATTAAAAGATTTCATGACAAATGTCCTGATATAAGATTACATAGCTATGAATTAATTAAAAGACAAGAAAAAGTTGAAGGATAAAAAAAATTAAATTTATATTTATTTTTAATTTGTTATTTTTCTATTTTATTCATTTTATTATTCATTTATATATTTTATAAAAGTAACTTTTGGATTTTTTTTAAATAAAAAATGATAATAAAGAAACAATTTCACAATTCAAATAATTCATCAGAAATAACATTTGACAATTCAAATATGACATCAAACAAAAGAAAAATAAACAATAACTCAATATCAAAATATTTAAATTCTTCAATATTTGAGTCTCGAACATCATCAACCGAAAGAACAAAACATGAAATTTATTTAACAGAAGTGAATAATTTTAATTCAATAGACACAGAAAGAAGTAATAAACATATAATGGAAGAAGTTTTTGATTATAAACCAACTTTAACAGGAAGAATTTTACCTTCAATTAGAAAAAAACCTCCAACAATGATTTATTGTTGCAAAGAAAAATATGAAGCAAATAATTTATCTAAATTATATGATACTTATTGGGTAAATCCACCAATAAAAAAAAAAATAATTGTTAATCATAAAAATGAAAGAAGTAGAGTTAGAGATAGTAGTAATGAATATATTGAAAAAACTAAAGATATTATTTTAGCAAGATATAATTTTGAAATTAAAAAAGAAGCTGTTCAAAGAATTGAAAATAATATTAAAAATGAAATTTCTAGTTTAGAACAAACAATGAAACAAATGAAAAGATGTAAAGATGATTTAGAAAATAATTTTATCACTGCTTATAATGAAGCTCTTAAAAAATTAGATATTCAAATTTCAGAAGAAAGAATTAAAAATGATGAATTAAGTATTCAATTAGCAAAATTAGTTAAAGAAGTTAATAAAATTCAAAATCAAATTATTAAAATTGATGGAATTAAAAAAGGAATTGAAAAATGGATTATTTTTCAAATAAGAATGGATAAAAGAATTATTCCTAAGAATTTAAAAGAAATTTTAGAAAAAGTTTATCATAATAATTTAATTTTTTCTTCTGTAGAACAATTTGAAGATTGGTTTGAAAGTATGAAAATAAAAAATATTTATTTATTGAATAAATTTAATGATAAAGTAAGAGAAAAAGATGAAATAAAAAAGTCTTATTTACAAATGAAAAAAATACAAGAAAAAGCAACTTGGTTAGATAATGAAGTAAATGAAAAAGAAAAAGTTTTAGAATTACTGAAAATAAGATATAAAAAATTAGAAAGTGAAAAGAAAGAATTAACTAAATTTAAATATATATTAAATGATACAAAACTTAATAAAAGTATGTATACAATAGGTGATAAACCAAAAATATTAAAAGATATACTTTTTATAAAAACAAAATCTATTTATTCTCAGATTAATTCATTAATAGGAAATGAAATTAAAAATAATATTTTAGAATCAGATATAATTAGAATAAATAGAAAAGAAGAAAAAATAATAAAAATGTTAACAAGTTTAGAATTAATTTTAAATTATTTAATTGAAAAATTCATTGATTATAGAATGAATCCTAAAACTTTAAGAATACTTAAAGAAATTAAAAATAGAATTGATACTGAACATAAAAATAATACTGCTTTATTAGCTAAAATTGCTGAAGAAAAAAAAATAAAAAAATTAAAAGAAAAACTTGAATTAAGAAATAAAAGAGGAATTTTCCTTCCATTAAGAAAAGTAGATAATTATCCTTTTGCTATTTTAAATAAACATAAAATTTCTATTACTAAAGATAATTTCCATAAAAGTAATGAATTATCATTTTATGATTTTATATATGAAAACGAATAATTTATTATTAATTTATTAAAAAAAATATTAACTTAAAAAAATTAAATATTTTATCTTTCCTAATTCTTAATAAATTATAATTTATTAATTTATTAATTTATAAATAAAAAAATAATATAATAATCAAAATCAATCAAAAAATGACTTCTTCAATAGAACAAAAATATGATTTTTTATTTAAAATATTATTAGTAGGAAATAGTAGTGTAGGGAAAAGTTCTCTTTTCCTAAGATTTGTAGATGATATATGGAATGAGACATTTGTTCCTACAATAGGAGTAGATTTCAAAATAAAAACTATTGAAGTGGAAAAAAAAAATGTAAAATTACAAATATGGGACACAGCAGGAGAAGAAAGATTTAGAACAATAATATCATCATATTATAAAGGAGCACATGGTATTTTATTAATGTTTGATGTTACTGATTATGATAGTTTTGAAAGTCTAGAAAATTGGTTAATTGAAATTGAAAAAAATGCAAATAAAAGTGTTATTAAATTACTTATTGGAAATAAAATTGATTTAGAAGAAAATAGAAAAGTCTCTTATAATCAAGCTAAAGATTTTGCTGATTCTAATGGAATTCAATATATTGAAACAAGTGTTAAATTAAATACTAATGTTAATCAAGCTTTTTGGGAAATTGGAAAAGAATTAATGAATGCTACTAAAGATAAAGAATTTTTACATGAAAGTAATAAAAAAACAATTACTATTTCCAAAAATGCAAATAATATTAATGAAGAACCTAAAAATAAAGGAGGTTGTTGTGGATAATAGTAAAAAAAATAATATATTTAATAAAATAAAAAAATAAACTATTTAATTTAAATAAAAAAAAAGAATAATATTCCAAAAAAAAATATTTATTTAAACATAAAAAATGTTAGATGATTTATCTCAAGAAAGAAGAAAAGAATATAAAGATGCATTTGAAATGTTTGATAAAAATAAAGATGGGACAATATCAACAAAAGATTTAATAAATGTTTTAAGAAGTTTAAACCAAGATCCAACAGAAGAAGAATTAAATGAAATGATAGCAGAAGTAGATTTAGATGGAAACGGAGAAATAGATTTCGAAGAATTTATTACATTAATGAATAGAAGAAGTAAAGAATATGATCATAATGAAGAAGTTTTAAATGCTTTTAAAGTTTTTGATAAAGAAAATAATGGTTTAATTGCTGTCACTGAATTAAAACATATTATGATGACTCTTGGTGATCAATTAAGTGAAGATGAAGTCGATGATTTATTAAGAGAAGCTGATAATGATGGAGATGGATTTATTAATTATGAAGAATTTATTAGGGCTATGTTATCTAGATAAAAAAATTAATTTTTTAAATTTATATATTCACTTGTAAATTTTATTTTTTATTTTTAGGAATTTCTTAAATTTTTTTATTTTTTTTAATTTAAATATTATTCCAAATTTATTTTATATATGAATATTATAAATATTTTAATTTTCATCTGAAGAATAATATAACATTCCATAATCATCATCTTCATTATTTTTATTTTCATTATATTTTTTTTTCTTTCCTTTAATAAAAGGATATTCCTTAGGAACTTTTCTTCCAATAATAACAACTCTTTGAGCTCTATCAACAGCTCTTTGTCTTTTCATATTTTCAATTTCATCTTGTTTTTCTTTAATTTGTAATTGTTTTTCTCTTTTATTAGTTCTTTTTCTATCTAATTCAACCTCATGAATTAATTGTTTATCACCATTTTCTTCTATATCTTCAATTTCTGCAATATATTCATTTACTGTTAATTCTTTTTTTTCAATTGTTAATAAAGTTTCTTTAGTGAAATTTAATAAATCCATAAAATTTTTTTTTCCTTTTAATCTATTATTTAAATCTCCTGTTGCTAATCCTAATTCAACTATATAATCTAAATATTGATTTAAATCTGAATTTTTATGAGGTTTTAATTTATTTATTTGAAGTTCAATTTCTTTTTTTTCATTTTCATAACTTTTTGACTCTTGTAAACAATCTTCATATCTTCTTTTTAATTCTTCAATTTCTTCATTGTAATTATCAGTTAAATTTACTTGGTTTTTATTTAAAACTTCTTTTTTTTCTAATTCTTTAACAACTTTAACTTCATAATCATTAAATTTCATCATCATAAAATTATCATCTTCTAATAATTCATCAATTTCTTTATTATTATTCATAATATTAAATTTTGTTAATAAAGTATTTGCAACACTTTCAAAATTTCTTTCTCTAGGATCAATATCAGGAATATTATCTAATTCAAAATTTATATTTAAAACTCTATGAACAAAACTTCCATATGATTTTAATAAACAAATCATTTTAACAGTTTTTTCTAATTCTTCATATAATTTTTTATTATCTAAACATTCTTTTTTATATAAATTCTCCTTTTCTTCATGTAATGATTTTAATCTTCCTAATTCTTCTTCTTCTTTTTTTTGCTTTTTTTTTGTTCCTTCTACAAAATCAATGAAATTTCTATAATCAGTATCTAATCTATTTTCACTGTCTCTTAATGCTTTTGTTATATTTTTTTCTTTTTCATTTAAATCAGTTCTGGATTCTTTTAATAATCCAATTAAATAATTTTTTAAACAAATATCTCTAGTATCATTCATTACTATATTTCTCATTCTATGTTTTGATGTTATTGCATTTCCTTTATTTTTCATTCTTTCTTTCATTATTTTATTTGCTTCAGTTATATATGACTTTTGACCATAAATTTTAAAATTTTCTTTAAATGATTCTCTTGAAAATTGAGATTCATTAACTGAATTTAATAAATTTGAAACATTACTATTTTTACTTCTTATTGAAATTGATTTTACCATATTTTTATTATTTTCCATTATTAAACCTCCTGCTTTTACTAACGAAGACATTGTTTTTTTATTTTATTATTAAAATTCTGTTTTAGATTAAAATAATATATTATTGAATTAAATCATCAATTTTATTATTAATATTAATTTCAAATGCTCTTCATAATATAAAAATGAAAATTTTGAATATATAGAATTATTATTAATACTAAAAAAATTATTATATGAACTAAAGAAACATTAAAAAAATGAAAAATAAAAATGATAATTTAAATCAAAGAAAAAATTTTGAAAAGGTAGAATGAGGAAAAAAACAATATTATAATAATTCAAGAAACAGAATGGAGATTACAAATCAAGTATATTAAATCTAAAACAACAATTAATGAATTTAAAATAAAAATGACTATTCAAACAAAAGTTTAAAAAATATTGATTCAATAAAAAATAATCTATAGTAATAAATAAATCTGTTAAAAATGATAGGTAAGAAAAAAATCAAAAATTTATGATAACAAAATTTCAAGAGTGAAAATAATGAAAACATATTTGAAATTAAAATTGAGTGTGATATAAAAAAAGATTTAAAAAAAAAAGTGGAAAAAAAAAAAGGGAATAGTTAAAACATCTTCAATTATAAAAACGAATTATTTAGAAAAAAATTAAAAGTAAGAGTCAATTGAAGAAAAATTTTTAATAACAATATCATAAAACTCAAAAACAAAGAGAATAAAAAGAAAAAAATAAATGTGCCTATTCTAATATTATGAAAAAAACTTATAAAAATTCAATTTCTCATCATTTCTAATAAAAAATAAATAAAATTATAATAAATCAGTTAATAATTGTAATTTAATAACATAAAGCATATTGATAATTATAAACCAAATAATTTACATTATATAAAGAGCTTCTTTTATCTCAACAAATGAGAATACAAAATATAATCATATAGAAACACATTATATAAATAAATTTTATAAAAAAAATAATAAATTTTAAATAAATAATTTAAATAATTTTATTTCATAATTGAATCAAAAATTATTATTTCTGAAATAAATTATTTATCAAAAAATAAAAGAATTAATCATTGTTATTAAATTTAAATGAAAAATCAAACGGCCGTTTCATTTACCAAAAAAATTTATTTTTCCATAAATTATGCTTGAAAAGTTATTTTTTAAATTTTAATTGTCTACTTTCAATGTTGACATACATCTAAATATAACAAAATATTAATAAAACTTTATAAAAAAAGAAATTCAAAATCCCTAAACAACCCCTTTAATAATCTAAATTCTCTATTATCAAAATAAAAATTAAAAATTATTAAAAAGAATGTGGTTCAAAATAACTCCGATTCCTGAAGAAAATTTAAAAAAAATGAAAGAATTCCAATATAAATCAACAGATGAGTCTTATTTATATAATAAATGTATGTCCCCTTGTTTAAATAAAGTAGTAAATTATTTCCCAATATCTTTAGCTCCAAATATAATAACATTATTTTCATTATTAATGAATGTAATAGCAGCAATCATTACATATTTTGATGCAGGATTTGATTTTTCAAAAAGATTAAAGTCATCAACTTGTATTATAATAGGAATAACACAATTTTTATATTTATTATTAGATAATTTAGATGGAAAACAAGCAAGAAGAACAGGATCTTCTTCACCTTTTGGAATGTTAGTAGATCATGGTTGTGATATTTTTACAAATTGTTTTACTTGTTTTAATTTAACTCATTTAAGTTTAGTAGGGAATAATAGTATTTTTTCAATCTCGATTTTTTTTGGTTTAATTTTAGGTTTTTATGCTATGACTTATGAAGAATATAAAATTGGAGAATTACATTTTCCTGTAATTAATGCTACTGATGAAGGAAATTTAGTTGTTAGTTTATTTGGTTTTTTCTGTGGAGTTTTTGGACAAAATTGGCTTAAAACTAAAATTTATTTTAACATAACTTTTTCAAAAATCATAGGAATTATTTCTTTATTAGGTGGAATTTCTTGTGTTTATAATTTATTTTTACATACTTATAAACAAAAAAGTTTAGTTGATTGTTTTAAAATTTTTCTTGATTGGATATATTTTTATATAGTATTAGTTTTTCCTATTATTGTTTTTATTTTTAGAAAAAGATTTTATATTAATTATAAAGGAATTATTTTTATTTGTATGTGTTTATTATTTGCAAGAATCACTATGGATTTACAAATTAGAATAGTGACTGAAGATATTATTAAAGGGAATTTTTTTATCATTTTAGTTAGTGTTCTTTTATTAGTAAGTTTATATTTTTCAAGGGAAAAAGATATATTGTTTTGTTTATGTTGTATTGCTTATTTTCAAATTATTGAATTATCTATGTTTATTTATCAAAGAAGTATGCAAATCACCACTTTTCTGGAAATAAAAATATTTAAGATTAATCCTTCAATTCAAATTTAAATATTTCTCAAATATCTTTTCTTATTGAATCTTCCTTCCGTTTAAAACAAATGAATAAAATAAAAATGAATTTTTTATTTGAAAAAAGTATTTGAACCAAAAGTCATTCGGTATAAATTTTTCTAATAATACAATAAATAATAAAATTAAAAAAATAATTTATTATTTATTATCTATTTATATATATATTTACTTCTGCTAAAAAAATACATTTTTAAAAATAATCAACTCATTTCAAGCCCAATTTTTTGTGTGAATGTTAAATTTTTTTTTTGTTTTAGATAAAATTCCATTTTCATAATAAACTTCATCAATATTTCCTGAAGAATATTTAATAATACAACTTCCATTTAATTCTCCATTATTCCATTCACCTTCATAAATAGTTTCTTTATCATTCTGTTTAACAATTAAAACTCCTTTACCATTTTTTTTATTATTTTTAAATTGTCCTTCATAAATATCTCCATTTAAATTTTTAAAAGTTCCAAAATAAAAATGATCATTTTTATATTCACCTTCAAAAATTTCACCATTAAAAAAAATTTCTTTTCCTTTTTTTTTCTTAGAATTCTCCCATTCTCCTTGAAAAAAATCTCCATTTGAATTAGTATATGTACCATAACCATTAGCTTCATCATTATAAAAATAACCTTCATATAATCCACCATCAACATACCATATTCCTCTTCCGAATTTTTTTTTTCCTGAAATTTCACCATAATATCTATCATTTTTAGATTCTTTTAAAAATCTTGTTTCCAATTTTAAATTATAATCTAAAGGAGGTATTTTTTGAATTAATTCATTATATTTTTTTATTAAATATCCTTCACTTATATCTCTATTTTGTATTCTTGATTCTGAAGTAGATATTGTATTTTTTGTACTTGATTTATTTAGTTCTGATGATAAAACTTGAGTTTCTATATCTGATACACTTTGAATTAATAATGAATTATTTGATTGTGTTTTTCCTTCTTCAAAAAGTAAATTTTTTTGGTTTAAATCTTTAATATTTTTTATTTTTTCAGTTTTTTGGAAATTGTTTATTTGTTTATTGTTTAAATCTTCTATGTTTGAATTTGAATATTCAGTTATAGTTGAATTCTCAAAATTAGAATATTTTTTGGAATCTTTTTTTTCAAATGACATTATTTTTAAACAATTTTCAAGATATATTGCTGATTCATCATCTTGAGTTTTTGAAAAGTTATTTTCATTTATTTTTGAAATACGGGAAATAGATGCTAATTGATTTATAAAATTATTTTTTATTTCTTTATTTTGTGTTTTAATTTCTTTTTGTTTTTCATTATTATTATTTTTTTGTTCTAAATTTTTACATTCATTTTCTTTTTTTAGATTATTTTCATTATTTTTTTCTTTAATTGGTATTTTATTTTTTTCATTTTTTATATCTACATTATTATTATTATTTTTATTTTTAAATTTATTATTTTCATTTACATTTGTTTCATATTTTTTGTGGTTGTCTTTTTTACAATTATTATTATTTTCTAAACATAATTTATTTTTTTCCATTTTAAAAATTATTTTATTATTGCCTTTTTTAACGCTTGTTATGTTATTACTTTCCTTATGTTCAAAACCTTTTTCCTTATTCTTTCTTTCGTTTATAATATTCAAATCCATAATATTTTGTTTTTGTAAATTTTTCTGTCTTTCTAAACTTGTAATATTACTTTTTTTTTCAATATTTCTTTCTTTTTCATCAAAATCTTTTTTGGGAAAATCTCTTTCAAATTGTATTTTATTATTTTCTCTTCCAAAGCTTTTCTTATCTTTTTCTTTTTCACATTTTTTTTTATCAATTTCCCTTTTATCACTTTTCCCTTCATAATTTTTTTTAAAGTTTTTCTCACAATTTTTTTTAGAATTTGTCATATTATCTTTACCTTGATAAGAATAATTATTTTCTCTTTCCTCTTTTTCTTTATTATTATCTATTTCTAAACTACTTTTTTTATTCTCACTTTCTAAATTAGTTTTTTCATTTAAATTTTTAGTAATTTCAATTCCTTCAAATTCTTTTAAATTTCCGTATTCTTGTAAAATACTATTTCCAATATTGTTAAAATAATTCAAAATTTTTTCAGAAGTAATTGAATTAATAGAGTAATTCAAATTTAAATTTTCATATTTAAATCTAAAAATATTTTCTATATTTTTTATTACCGGATAAGTTATTGTATGTGTTTCATATTTGTAAAGATAATTATCAAATAATATTTCACATAATTTAATTTCTTCTTCATTAATTTTTTTAAAAGAATTAAAAATTTTATTGCAAATTAAAATTTGTTTCTTATAAAAATTTTCCATTTGAATTTGGAGTTCATTTAATCTATTAATAAATTTTTTTGCATTATTAATTAAATAGGTAAATTTTTCTAATTGTGTTTTTTGAAAAAAATTATCAAAAAAAATAAATTTTTCATGGTCTGAATGGCTTTTACAATATGTACAAATATTTTTTTTACATTTGAGACAATAAGCAAAAAAACTAGTATAATGATAACTACATAAAAATTCACTTTCAACAACTGATTCTAAAGAATTATGGTTTTTTTCTTTGTCATGAATATTTTTACACTTTTCACATGTTATCCATAAACAATTTAAACAACAATAACAACTTTCTTCTAATAATTGCCCACATCTTGAACAAATAATTTCATTTTTCATATTTTGTAAATTTTCTAAAAATTTTGATAAAGGAATTTTTCCTTTGTGAGCTTCTTGACATTTGTAACATATTATAGGTTCATTGTTGATATATTGTAAATATATTAATGGTGTTTTTGAACATTCAAGACAATGAATTCTTTTTTTTTGTATAATTGATTCTTTCAGAAAAGAATTGTTTAAACTCATTTTTTTTGTAAAATGAAAAAAGGTTATTTATGGTAGAATTTGAAACGAATATAACATTTAATATTTTTGAGTTATTTTTAATTTTTAAAGAAACATTAAATGGAAAAGATTATTTAATCTTGAATATATTTTTTTAATATAATTTATCAAAATTTATTTATATAATATTTTAAATTTTTATTACATTTTCATTATTGTTAAAATTTGTTTTACATTTATATCATTTATTATAATTTAAACAAATAAATTATATAAATAAAATAATTATATTTGCAATTAATTATATAAATTTAATTTAAATATAAATAATAATGAGGTTGGTTAATCTTATATATATATTATTATGAATCATTCTTTCAATAGAAAAAATCAAAAATCAGATGAAAATTGAAGTCATAGTTCTATGTAGAAAAAATTATTTGATAAAAATGATAATGATTTTGAAATCACATAATTTAATTGAAAAAAAATGTTGATAAACTGCAGATTATTATTGTTTATTTATGTCAAAATTCTTTAATTAGGAATGAAATAAATTTTAAAAGAATAAAAAAGTCAGAATTAAATGGATCAGAAATAATAATTTATTAAATGATTTTTGTGAAATCGTTTTTCAGATTGATAATAAAAATAATAGTTGAAGTTTGTTGAAGATTACCTTTTATAATTTAAATTATTTTTTAATATATCATTAATCTACCAATGATTTTGAAGAGTATATACTTCTATTGAATTCCATTCAAAAATATTAATCTTTCTCAAAACATCATGAAACTCATTTTTGAAAAGTACTCAAAAAATATAATTAATTAATATACATATTTCAGAAGATATAAATTATTTTAAATTTTTTATATTTTACTATTTTTTTACGAAAATAATTAATATAACAATATTAAATTAAATAAGTTAAATATTCGAATATTAAATTTTTTTATTATCATAATCAAGATTAATTTTTTAATTTTAATATAGTTATAAATTTTTAATCTTAATTTAAGGGATAATTTTTGTTTTAGAAGAAGTCATTCCTGTATTGGATTTTGATTTTGGGTTATTTGAGTGATAATTAGTTTTTTTTGAATTAGGATTTATTTTATTTGGTTTTTTATGATTTATAACAGAATTACTTATTTTTGATGAATTTTTTTCATTTCTTGATACATCTTTTTTTGAAAGACTTCTAGTATTTGAACTATCTAATAAAAAAATGAAAAAATATTTTACCTCGATTATTATTTTTACTTATCTTATTTGTCATTTCAATTATTTTATTATAAATAATTTTATTATTGTTATTAATATTTATATTAATATTAATATTATTTGAATTTTGATTTGAATTTTTCTGATGATTATATAAATTACTTGTTATAGTTTTTGAATTATATTTTGATGTTGTTACTCTATTTCTGGTAATTGATTGTTGTATTTTATTTAATTTATTATTTTGATTTTTTATTTCATGTTGTTTTTTACTTAAATTCGGAGATTTTTTAGGTTTAAATATTATATTATTTGTTGTTATTGTTTTCTTAATTTCATCCAATATTTTATTTTGACTTTTTTGACATAAATTTATTTTAACATTAAAAAAACCTTTTGATTTATTATTATTTGAACAATTAAATTTATTTTTGATTTGATAATTACGATTTATGGTTATTTTATTATCATTTTTAATATTTATTTTTTTCTTTTGAGAAAAAACAGGTTGTGTTTGAAGTAAATTGCTATTATTTGATTTATTAAAACCGTTATAATTATTATTTGAATGAAAGTTTTGTTGAGTTAAATTTTGACTGTTTTGTTCTCTATCTGTGATAAGATTACTTTTTGTAGTTGTTAAATTATTATTAATTGAATTTTTATTTCTACTTTTATTAAAAGGATTATTTGTCATTGAAAGTAAAACATCCTGAAAATTATTTTTATTTTTATTTTCAGTAGATATTGTTAAATTTTTTTTAAATTGTTCTGAGGTTACTTTTAAAGGTAAATCTATTATTTTATTTACTATATTTTTAGTATTATTTGGATTTTTTAGAAAATTAGAATTTCTACTAAATTGATTATTATTATTATTTCTTTTTTCAATTTTTTGACTTATTTTTTTCGTATTTGAACTTATTGAAGGGCTGAAGTTGATATTATTTTTATTTTTATAACTTGAAACAATATTATTTAATGAACCTGTGATTAATTTATTTTGTATATTATTTAAATTATAATTACTATTATGGTGGTATGATGATGATAAATCTTTATTTTTTGAATCATTTAATTTTTTCAAATTATTTTCTTTATTTTTGATTTTCTTTTCCAATTTATTCTTTTGTTGTGAAGAATTAAATACTTGATTTAAATGTTCTCTTGATAATTGAATTGATTTTATTTTTTTTGAATTTGTAGAAGTAGTTTTAGAATTAATTTTTAAATTGTCTTCATCTTCTTTTTTACTATAATTTAAATGTTTATTTATTTTTAATTTTGAAGCAAATGAATTATATAAATTTACATTTTCATTTTTAATTTTATTATTTTCAAAAGTTCTTTCTTTATGTTTGTTGTTAACAATATTTGAAGAAGCGTTATGTTCTTTAACTTTACTTTCTTCTATAATATTATTATTTTTTTCATTTTCTTTTTTATCATTTTGAGGGATAAAAGTAAAACCATTTTTTTTTTCATTATTATTATTATTTCTATTTCTTGATTTGCCTTTACTTCCATTAAAACAATTAAAAATATTTTGGAAAGTATTATCTTTATTCTCTTCTTTTTCTATTTTTTCTTTTTTTAATTTTTTTTCTTCTTCTTCTCTTTCTTCTTTTAATATTTCTAATTTTTGATATAAATACTTATAAGGAAAATGTGCTCCATATTCAAAATATTTTTGTTCTTCTTCTTCTTCTTCCTCTTCATTTTCAAGAAAATAACCTTTATAATTGAATATATTTTCATTATTAACATCAATTTCTTCTCCTGATTCATTAATATTTTGCTCAAAATTATCATCTAAAAGAAGTTGAGTCATTAAAATTTAATTTTAAAAAAAATTCTTATTAAATAATTTGTATTTATATGTATTTTTGAATATTTTTTAATTAAGAAAAATGACAAACCTAAGACATTTTAGAAAATAGTGAGAAATTATCAAATATTTTATGATAAAGAAAGAGTAATGAAAGGCATTATATAAAAATGAGAAGAAAAAAACTGAGAAAGAAAAAGAATTAGAACAAGAAAAATAATTAATGGAAGAAAAAGAGAAAATTTCTTTAAGTGAAAAAAAAATGAAAGAAAAAAAAAAGAATTTTAAATGATAAAACAATTAATAAAGTCAATAATTAAGTTATTTTATACTCTTAATGAAATTTAAGATACAGAAAAAAATATATTAGTAAAAGTTAGCAGAATTTCAAAAGAAAAAATTAAAAAATATAGATGGGATTTAGTAAACAAAAGATAATTTAGAGGGTTACTCAATAAAATAAAGAAGATATCAATTTAATTAATCAGATAATAAAATTAATAAATGAAAGAAAAATACTTAAAAAAATATAAAGATGTAAACTTAAAATATTTTCAAAAATAGTTTAAAATAAAAAAAAATATATAGTTGTGACAACAAATCATACAAAAAAAAATTTTCTATAAGTAAAAGTAATTCAATCAAAAAACTTTATATTGTATTTTTTGTTTTATTGTTTAAAGTTTTTTTTTCTTTTCTTGGAAGAAGGATAATTTATTTAATTTCTTTTATTACTAACTAATTAATTTGTCTTTTATATTTTATATCTATTCAATATTACTTTAAAATTTGAAATTTTTTTATAATCTTTATCAATTAATATTTTGCATAACCATAAAATCATAGATTAATTTGATTTCATTCAACAATAGATTGATGGCATCTTTTTTACAAATATATGAGAATCTATGAAGATTGACCACTATTCAATAATTCCTTAATTTCTTTTAATTTTAATGAAAAAACAAATTTATTTTTATGAAAAATTGAAAAATTTTTTTTATAAACTTTAAATCATTATCTTTTGAATAAATTTGAATAGAATCTTTCTTATAATTTAAAAAATGAGTTTTTATTCCATTTAAAATTAAAAAATTTTTAGTAATGAATCACAAATTGGAAACCCTTTATAACCAATATATTTTTTAATTAAACAATTTATGTCATTTAAATGTTTTATATTAAATTTTCTATTTATATTAAAATAATTTTGTATTTTATATTTATTAAACATTGATAATAAATGATTAAAAAAATGGTTACTTTAGTTATTTCAGGAGATAAATGAGATTAATATCAATTTCTTTTTTAATAATATTTTAAGTATATATATATAATTTAATTTTATTTTATTTCCTTAATATAAGAAATGTTAGAATTAACCTATTATATTTTATTTTGAACAAAATTTTAAAACATAATTTTATCTCCAATCAGTTTTTGTATTGATGTTGATGTTTTTTATATATTAATTATTTTTTTTATTATCTTCTAATTTTACAATATTCACGCAATTATTCGATTGTTTTTAGATGATTTCAATTTCTAATAAATTATATTTTCTTGGTTTGATTTAAATATTTTTGTTTCCATTGATTCTCATTATTTGAAATGCTTAATGATTTATTTTTGAGGATCATATTCACAATCTAATTTAGTATTAACCATATTTAAAATTTCTATTTATAAATTCAATATTTTAAAACAATTATATAAAAAAATAAAATAAAAAATAAGAAATATCAAAAAAAAAATTCATCGTTATTAATCATTCTCTAAATTAAATATTATTATTTATTTTCTTTTACTAAAAAGATGTGATAATCCAAGTTCTTCTAACATTCTTCTAGTTCCACTATCTAATTTGGCAGTATTTTCAGCAAATTCTAAAGGATTTGGAGCAGTTTCCATTTTTCTTTCTCTTTCAGCTTCTTGTAATTTAAGGGAAATTCCTCTTACTGGTCCTCTTTGAATTCTTTTTACTAAATGTGTAGCATATCCTGCAATTTTGTTTCTTAATCTTTTTGAGGGAACAATTGCAACTTCATCAAGTACTCTTTTATTATAATGAAAATCATTGCTCATTTTTTGATAATGCTTCTCTATTAATTGTCTTGCTGCTCTTTTTACTGTTTTTGTTCTTACTCTTCCCATTTTATATTAGATATAATTGATTTTTTAATTAATTTTTATTAAATAATAATTTGTTTTAAAAAATAATTAAGTTATTAAATAATTGTTTTATTATAATTAATGAATTAATATATATTTAAATTAATATTCCAATGCTTTTTATAATTGTATTTTTTTAAAACAGAAAAATCTTATTAAAAAATCAGTTTAATTAAGAATACTAATATATAAATAACTTATTATTTTACTTGAGCTTTTATTTCAGTTTAAAATAAGTTTAATGTTTAATTAATTTTTATTTTGAATTTATTGTTTAAAAAAATATAATTCAAAAAATATGAATAGTCAACTTCAAGAATCATCTTCATTGATTAAGTGTGATTATTGTCATGATATAAATAAATATACATATAATTTTTCATGTAATCATAATATTTGTTGTATTTGTTTATATCGAAGAATTTTTTCTTATAATTTAAAAGAGATTCAAAATGAAAATGAAATAATAACTATTAATTGTAAATGTGAAAAGGGAAAACTTGGGAAAAATTTTGATGAAATAGTGCAAATAATTCATAAAAAATCTTTATTAGATAAAGAATATCAAAATTTCAAGAAAAAAAATAACAATAATATTCAATATCCAAAATGTGACATTCATTCTTTGAATTTTAAGAGTTTATATTGTGTTGATTGTTTTGAAAATATTTGTTCTGAATGTTTAAAAAATGAAATTAAAAATTTTCATATTGACCACAGAATAATTGCTGGTCAAAAATTGGAAAATTTGATAAAAAAAAATATTAAAGATTTATCTTTAACAATTCCAAATAAAGATTCTTTTGTGTCTAAATTTGATTTAATAGGAAAGAAGTTAAAAGAAACAACAGAAAAAGAATTTAATGAAACTATAAAATTAATTGATAATTTTGCAAATTCACTTTTCCAATTTAGAAAAGAATATGAAGAAATTTATAGAAATGAATTAACTAGATGTGTTAAATCTTTAAAATTAATAAAATTATTTTATTTGAATTATTTTTATGATAAAGAAGTAAGTTTAGATTCAAAAAATATAAACTTATTAAGATTTGTGAATAACATTTCATTTGAATTTATAGATTTGAATTTAATACATAATAAAATAATAAATTCTAAAATTTCAGAAATGCAAACATCAATAGATTCTTATTTTAAGGAAAATAATAAAGAAAAAAATGTTCCTAATTTAAGAGTAGAATTAATATTTAATGAAGTTCCTAGAAATTTCAAATGTGAAAATATAATTTCAAAAGCACATAATAAACAAATTCGAGCATTATTAGAAACTCAAGATCAAAAATTAATATCATCAGGATATGATTTTAAAATGAAATTTTGGGAAGAAAAAGAAAATGGATATGAATTAAATTCAGAAATAAAAAATTTATGTGGTGCTGTCACATGTGTAATTCAAATAAAAGATGGTAGAATTTTGTCTTCAAGTGCAAGTGATAATAATATTAAAGTTTGGAAAGAAAATTCAAATGGAATTTATGAATTAAGCAATTCTTTATCATCTCATAATAAACCTATAAGTTGTATAGTTGAATTAAATGATTTAAGATTTGCTTCTGCTTCAATTGATACAAGTGTAATTATTTGGTTCGGACAAAACAATGAATTTATAGTTCAACAAAAAATTTCAGATGAAAAAAGACCTATTCTTAATATTATATCTTTATCTGATTGTAGAATTGCTTTTACTACAGATGAAGGTATTATTAAAATTTGGGGTGAAAATAATAATAATAATAATATTGTATTTAATAAATTTAGTAATTTCCATTATAATTTCAATACTTTTAATAACAATTCAAATATTAAAGAAGTTAATAACATAAATTTTTCTAATAATTCGGAATTTAAGTTTAAAAGCTTTTTAAAAAAACATATTGGAAGAGTCAATTGTATGTGTGAATTAAAAAATCATTATTTAATTTCAGGAGGAGCAAATAAAGGACAAAGACAAGATCATCATATTATTATATGGAAACCTACAAATGATAATTTTTCATATTCTCAAACTTTAAGAGGTCATCAAAGTGATATTAATTCAATTATTGAATTAATTGATGGAAGAATTGCTTCTTCTTCAAAAGATAGAACTATAAGAATATGGAAATTTACCACAAATTTAAATGGAAATTCTTATTTTGCTGAAAATGAAATTTTAAGTGATTATTCTCATGGACTTTATTGCTTAATTCAACTTAGAGATGGGAGATTATGTGCAAATTCTTCAGATAATGCTATCATTTTTTGGAGAAATAGAAGTGGAAACTATTAATATATAATAGTTTTATTTTATTAATGAAAATTATAAATTAAATAAATTTTTTAATTAACATATAAATAAGAGATAAAAATTATAATATCAAATAATATAATTATATAAATTCAATTTAAAAAGTTAATTCAGAAAAAAAATATTTTTTCTTTGGTTAAAAATATTAATTTAAAATAAAAATGTTTCAAATTTTATTTATTTTATTAATTATTTTTTTCTTTTATCAATTAATTTAAAAGTCCTTTAAACATTCTTTATTCTCATAAATATTGTTAATATCTTGTTTTAAAAATGGGTTAAAAATTATTTATAGTTAAATAAAAATCCTTTTCACATATTTTATTTAATTTTTATTCTTTTCGAATTCAAAAAAAAATAAATTAAGAAAAAATTAATAAAAAATAATTTATATGAATAATAAATATAATATATGTCTCAATCAAGTAATCAAATACATTTTTCAGATATAAAAGAAGAATATTCAATGTTAATAGATGAAATCATGAAAAAATACTTAGAAGGAAAAAAATATAATAAAGAGGAATCAAAAGAATGGATAATTCAAATAATGGAAAAATTAATAAATGAAATTAAAATTCAAGAAAGAGGATTTAAAATTATATGTTATGGAGCAATTTTTAAAAAGGGGAAACAATCTCTTTATATTTCTTCACAACGATTAATAGATCCTGAAACAGATGATTGTATTACTTATAAATATAATAATGAAGATTTATGTTGTTATATTTCTTTGTTTGGATTCTCTCAGAGTACGGAAAATAATTAAAGTATAAAAAAGTTTAATAAATAATATATATTATCACTGACAATAAACTTTTTTCTTATATTTCCCTTAATAACTATTTAAATGTACTATAAATTTTTTGATTAGAAACCTTATAATATCATAAAAATCACTTTCAATCATTGAAGAAAAATTTCTATAGCCATTTCAATTCTATGCCTTTTGATTTAGATTAGAATAATTAACTTTTTATGTTTTATTTTTAACTCAAATTTAATCAAAACATTGAAGTTAAAATTGATTTTACCATAATTTAATTCTTTATCAATTATCTCTCATGTGATATATAAGTAACCAATTAATTTAATAGAGAATATAAAATAAGCAATTCTTTTAAGTAAATTTAATCCTTAGATACCTCAAAAAATTATTTTAATTATTATCACCTAAATACAGTTTTAACTAATTTTCAAAAAAATTTTCCTTTATATTTTTCTTCAACTTATTTACTTAACATTTAATTTTCTTTTAGAATATTTTTTTTCATAATATTTTATATTTCAAAAATTCCAGATTCATTTTCATAATACATTATTTCTTTTAGTGAAAATAAAGTTATTTTAGAAAAAAAAGGAATCCATCATTCATTTAAAAATAAAAAATAAATAAATTTATTCATAATTATTAAATGCAAAAAAAAAGGAATTACATGGAATTCCAAAATCAATTTCATCCTATTGTATTATCCCCATCATCAATAAAATCTTCTAATGAAAATGGATTTTCAGGTGATTCCTCATTATGGTTTTCAGAATCGCAATTTTATTCTAATCTTCAAGGCAACAGTGACTTATATCACGAAAAAGATTATTACTTTAATTCATATTCAACTTTTTATATTCATGAAGAAATGTTAAAAGATAAAATAAGAACAGGTTCATATGAAAAAGCAATAATGAATAATAAAGAAATTTTTAAAGATAAAATTGTACTTGACATAGGAAGTGGAACTGGTATTTTAGCAATTTTTGCTTGTTTTGCTGGAGCAAAACATGTTTATGCAATTGAATTTGCAGATATTGCAGATTATGCAAAAGAAATTATTAAGTTAAATAATTTACAAAATCAAATTACAATTTTTAAACAAAAAGTAGAAGAAGTTGAATTACCTTGTGATAAAGTAGATATTATTATTAGTGAGTGGATGGGATATTTTTTATTATATGAATCAATGCTTGATACAGTTCTTTTTGCAAGAAATAAATGGCTAAAAGAAAATGGAATTCTTATGCCTGATAGAGCTAAATTATATTTATGTGGTTTAGAAGATCAGAATTATAAATATACTAAAATTAATTCTTGGGAAAATGTTTTTGATTTTGATTTTAGCTTTTTAAAAGGAGCTGCTATTAGTGAACCATTAATTGATGTTTGTAATAAAAATAATATTATATCAACTGTTAAAAAATTTTTTGATATTGATTTATATACTGTTAAAAAAGAAGATCTGGATTTTTCTTCAGGATATGAAATAGAATTTATAAGGGATGATACTTTTAATTGTTTAGTTTGTTGGTTTGATGTAGTTTTTAGTAAAGTTCCTAATAAAGTTACAATAAAAACAGGACCTTATGATAAACCTACTCATTGGAAACAAACTATTTTTTATATTGAAGATGATATTAAAGTGAAAAAAGGGGAAAAATTAAAAGGATGTATTGCAGCAGTGAAAGATATTCATAATTTTAGATTTATTGATGTTAAAATATCTTTTCATTTCACAAAGAAAAAAAAAGATTATATCTATTACTATAAAATAGCCTAAAAATATTTTTACAATTATTATTTAAATTTAATATTTCAATACACAATTTTCTTAATCATTTTATTAAATTGTTTTAAAAAAAAGAAGAGAATAATCTATTATTTGATTCAATTTTCTATTTATATAATACATATTTTCAATTCTTTAAAATTAGAGTTATAATTGATTATTTTATTAATTGATTCTTATTTAAATTTTTGAACGTATAATCCTATCTTATAAATGTTCAAATAACATAGGAAAATTCTTTTTATTTATCAAAAATATAAAATTTTGTCATAAATTCAAATTATAAGTTATTACTCATTTCTATTGCTCTGCCAGAATATTTAAAAATTCTAAATATATCTATCAATAACCATACTTACAGATACAAAATATAATAAGTGATAAAATTTATTATCTCAAAGTTTTTATAATTTAGTTGTTCATTTTTTCTTTAAATATAAGTTCATGAGTCTATATTTCATAATATAAAATAATATTATTATTTATGTAGATATTGAGCTGTTCAAATTGTTTTTTTTGGTGTAACTTTAAATAATTTAAATAAAAGAATTAATTGAAAGTAATTATTGAATTATCATTTTTTAATGATATTGCTAAAATTTAATAAATCAACAGTAAAGATTTAAATAATATTGTAATTAAACTACAAGAAACATTAAAATTCTAAAAATAAACTTTTTAAAAACAATTTATAACTGAAATTGCCACGAATTTTTTTTAAAATTAAAAATAAACATTCTAATATCCTAAAAGAAAAGGAATTATATATTAATTATATAGAATAGAAATAACAATAAAAAATGAGAGAGTTAGAGTGAGAATATTTATTTTATCTCTTTTATCGTAATCATATAATATTTTTATTTTATTTTTGATATTAAATTTTGTCTTAAATTATAGCACATTCCTTCATATTTTCCCACAATACTTTTATTATTTGTATTTTTTTTCATTTTTTTTTCCTATACTTAGCTTATTTGAATATAATAATTTTTCTCTCCTCTATATTAATTCCATTAATAGTTTGATTTAATAAAAATAGTTATATTGTTTTATTAATTGAATATTTAGATTTGAGTGTTATTTTCAAATAATTCTTTTTGTGATTTTAATAATGTATTTTTATTTATTTTTAATTAAACTACTTAAATTATATATCTATCAAAAAATAATTGGGTTTTATTAATAAATTTAAAAACAAATAAAATTTATAAAATAAATCTATCCAAAGAAATGATTACATTCTTATGCAAAAAATAAAAAATTGAATATATCATCCAAGATAAATTATAAATTTGTAAATTATTTCCAAATTTTTTTCTTAATTTTCAAAAAATAAAAATAAAAGAAATAATTTTTTTTTAAGTTATAATTATATAAATATATGGAAACATTTTCAAAAGTAAAACCTCACAAGGTAAAAATCTCAGAGTATGAATTCATGCAAACCCTAGGAGCAGGTTCATTTGGGCGTGTAAAGCTATCAAAACATAAATCAACTGGAAATTTTTGGGCAATAAAAATTTTAAAGAAAGCAGAAATTATAAAATTAAAGCAAGTGGATCATATCATGAATGAAGTTAAAATTCTTACAATGATAAAACATCCATTTCTAGTAAAATATTTTATTTATTTTTCATTAGGTTGGTTCTGAAGGTTTTGCTCAAGATGAAAAATATCTTTATGTTGTTATTGAATTAGTAAATGGAGGAGAGCTCTTTACTTATCTTCGTTCTGTTGGAAAATTTCCTGTTGATCAAGCATGGTAAGAATATTAAATTATATAAATTATAAAAATTAAAAAATAGTTTTTATGCAGCACAAGTTGTTTCAATGTTTGAATACTTACATTCTAAAGATATAATTTATAGAGATTTAAAACCAGAAAATGTTTTAATTGACAGCAAAGGATATTTAAAATTAACTGACTTTGGCTTTGCTAAAATATGTGAAGGAAGAACTTATACTTTATGTGGTACTCCAGAATATTTAGCGCCTGAAATTTTACTTAATAAAGGACATGGTAAACCAGTTGATTGGTGGACTTTTGGAGTTTTACTTTATGAAATGTTAGCTGGTATTGATCCATTTAATGATGAAGATCCAATGGTCATTTATCAAAAAATTTTAAAAGGAAAAGTGAAATTTCCAAGTTCATTTAACTCTAATGCTAAAAGTTTAGTTAAACATTTGTTAGTTCAAGATTTATCTAAGAGATATGGAAATTTGAAAGGTGGAGTAAATGATATTAAAAATCATAGATTTTTTAAGAATATGGATTGGAATGCTCTTTTAAATTGTAAAATTAAAGCACCTTATATTCCTAAAGTTAGTGGAAGTGGTGATTGTAATAATTTTAGCAGTTATGATGACTCTGATGAAGGTGCTCCCTCTGTTAAACCAAGTGAAGATCCTTTTGCCGAATGGTAAAACTTTTATTATTAAGTATTATTTATGCGAAAAAATGATTTTTATTTATATTTTTTATTTTTTAAAGAATTAAAATTTATTAATGGAATTTTAAATTAAATAATTTTTCGATTTGATTTAAGGTATTAAAATTGCTCAACTTTAAAATTATATTATTATTTGTTGATGTTCTTAATCCTTTTAAAAATATTTCAGTGTTCATTTTTGTTTTTTCATTTTTTATTAATTTTTGAATAAAAATAAATAAGAACATTAACAGAAATTCATTCAAATGAAGAAATCTCTTTTAAAATAATTATTTGACATCCTTGTATATTATTATATAAATTCTTTTATGAGTTGGGAGATCTTTTTATCAATTAAAGTAACAAAAAATATTATAAGAAAGCAAAAATACAACGATAATAGGCTTTGAATTTTGTTCTTTATATTTAAAAATAAATGAACAAAAAGTAAAAGTACAAAGATCGGAACTTAAGGACAAGAAATTTATAAATCGTAAATTATAAATATTTAAAGAATTATTCTTTAGAAATGTTAGTTTATGTAATAGAGAGTATTTTTTATTTAAATAATTTTTGGTCAGAAGTTTTGATTTTTGGATAATAGATTTAAAAGAAAATCAAATCGAGAAAAATATTTTAATAGGAATAAGTTAGATTTAGAAAAAGAAAAAAAATTGATTAAAATAGAACTGAAAATTTAAAAGATGGTGATGGGTTTGAACACTTTCAAGAGTCTACACCATAAACTGGTATAAATGAAAAAGAAATAATGAATTTTATATATAGAATTCAATGAATATGATAATAATAGAAAACAAAACAAATCTCATCATTAAAGAAAAAAAATGGTGTTCAGATTAGTTTATAAAATAATCAACATTTTTATGATTTATATCTTTAATTAATTTATGTTTTTAAAATCACAAAAAAATAAATCTAGTTTCCAAGAATTTATTTTTAAATTATCTGAAATAAGCATTTTACCATTTTACTTAATAAATTAAAAGACAATTCACTTCTTTTTCATTTCTTTTATATTTCTCTCAAATAAGTTTTAATTAATTTAAAATATTTTCTTTGCCAATTATTTTATATAATGACTCACTTATCATATATTTTATAAATATGAACTTTAAACAAAGGAAAGACACTTAATATTTTCTTCATAATACAACTTATAACAAAAACCAATAGCAAAATCATAATTTTCTTTTTCAAAAATAATTGAGTTATATATCATAATGAAACAACTTTACTTATATAACGTTTAATGATATTCAAATTAAAAAATTATCCTTTAAAACCCAAAAATTTCCAATTTTATTTTTCCCTTATTATTTTAAAACATATTTTTATTTAATTCTTCTGTATTAAATTATAAAATGTAAATGCTCTTTAAATGGAAATGAATAAAAAATAATTTGAATTTACATATTGAATAATAAAACCCTTGATATACTTAATTATTTTCATGCTTTATTCTGATAATAATAATAAATTAATTTATATCTTTCATTTTGATTTTAAAACTATTTCAATAAATTCAAAAACCTTTTTATGTTTCATTTCTTAAGACCAATTTAATTAAAAATAGATTTTTTTTTCAATGAAATTAATTTAATGTAAATAAACTTGGTATTAATTAATTTTTTATACTTTACTTAAAATCCCTTTTTCTCATTTATAAATTTTTCAATAAAAAATTTTGATATACTTTTATAATTGTTTATTGACATTAATTTTTAATAATGATTCTTCATATTTATTAACAAAATTAAAATTAACTTTTTATTTAAAAATAAAAACTTTATGTAAAAATTAATTAGTCTTCTACATAACTATGATAATAAAAAAGGAAACTATTTAAAAAATACTTAATTAAAATCATTAAATAAAAAAAACATATAAAAAATGAAGCTCATCATAAAAAATCTAAAGCAAGTGCCACATAACGTTGAAATTCCTTCAGACAAAATAACAGTCAAAGAATTAAAACAAGAAATAGAAAAAGCACATGGATTTGACGCAGATCATTTGAAGCTTCTTTACAACGGAATTGTGTTAGATGATTCAAAAACTTTAGAATCTTATGAAATCAAAGAAGAATTTGTTCTTATAATGATGAACACAAAAGCAAAAGTCCAAAATGTTCCAAAAGAAACAGAAAAAAAAGATGAACCTCAATCACAACCAAGTCAACCAAAACAAGAGGAACCAAAACCAAAGCCTGCAGAAAAAGATTATACTGAACAAATTAATAACTTAGCTGATATGGGTTATCCTAGAAGTGAAGCAGAAGCTGCAGTTAAAGCAGCAAGAGGAAATATTGAATTAGCTGTTGAATTTTTAACAAATGGAATTCCTGCAAATTTACCAAATATACCTGATGAAGGAGGAGAAAGTAATCCAAATGATTTAAGTCATATTGCAAGTATAATTAAAGTTCTTTGTCAAAATCGACCAGAAGCACTTCAAAGTATTTTAATGAATATTCAAAATAATGATCCTGAATTGTTTGAAAGAATAAAAGAAAATGAAGCAGAATTTAAAAATTTATTACAAGGAGAACCAACTCAAAATGATATTAGAATTTTTCAACAATTTTCCCAAAATATGGGATTAGGAATTCCTGGAATGGGAGGAATGAGTGGTGGAATCCCTGGAATGGGTAGTATGGGAAATATGGGAGGTCAAGCGAGACATCCTCCAGGAACTATAATGATTACTAAAGAAGAATCTGAAGCTATGAAAAGATTAAAGGAACTTGGAGGCTTTTCAGATGCTGAAACACTTCAAGCACTTAGAGCTTGTGAAGGAAATGAAGAATTAGCTGCTAATTTTTTACTTGAAAGTAAGTTTAATGACATTAATTTCCAAATTATGGAGCAACCTATACAAAATCCACCAAAAAATGAAGAGAAAAAAGAAGAGAAAAAAGAAGAAGAGAAAAAAGAAGAAGAGAAAAAAGAAGAAGAGAAAAAAGAAGATAATCCTTAAGAAATCTTTTAAATGTGTATTAATTAAAAACTATATAAGGAATTATTTTAAAAATATCTTTTAATTAAATAATATTTTAAAAATCTTTTATCATATATTTTTTTTGAATTAAAAGTTTTTATTATCTTTAAAATTTGTTGGATTAACTTTCAACAACTTTTTCAATCAAAAATTCACAAAATATTTAATCAAAAATTTTAGTTTTTATAAATTTTATTACCAAATCAATAGGTTTGAATCAACAAATTGAATATAAGCTAAATTTAGTATAATTCGGAACAAAAATAATTCATTTTCGGTCATAATAAGTGCTATTTGGATATCTAAATATTCGTATTAATTTTTTGTTACAAAAACTACTATAATCATTAATTCTAAAATCAAAATAAATTTCCTGAATTAAATAGATATAAGAGTTTTTATATACTTTAAAATAGTCTAATATTTTTTTAAATTATTTCTTAATAAAAATTTGCTATTATTTTTTCTAGAATATTATGATATTATAATTAGATTACCTTAAAAAATTAGTTTTTTAAAAAACGTAAAGAAATATATTAAAATTAAAAAAAATATAAATAATTCATACATTTAATTTAAGAAAAATAATTTTATAAAATAATTAATGAATAAAAAAATATTTTATTCCTTATAAAATAAACCTCATAAATGTCAGAAAAATCAAGAAATGAGGCAATTGAAATAGAAAAAGGGCGTTTATACTGGATATCAGATTCAACTGCCCCAAAATGTAAAACTTCAAAAGCATTTTATTTTTGCATTGATGATAATTTAGTTTATGAAGCATTTTTTGATGATTTTGGTCCTTTAAATTTAGCTCAAACTCACAAATATTGTATGGAAGTAGATAAAATAATGCAAAACCCAGATTTTAAAAAACATAAAATTTACCATTATACAAGTTTGGACTTTAAAAAAAGAGCAAATGCAGCATATTTAATGGGTGCATATTTAGTAATATGTAAACATAAAAAAGCAGAAGAAGCTTGGGACTTTTTTACTAACGTGAAACCTCCATTTACTCCATTTAGAGATGCAATATGTGGTGAATGTACATATCCATGTACAATATTAGATTGCTTAAGAGGATTAGAATATGCCATTCAATTAGGTTGGTATGACCCTAAAACATTTAAACCAAAAGAATATGAAGAATATGCTAATGTTGATAACGGTGATATGAATTGGATTATACCTGGTAAATTTTTAGCATTTTCATCTCCATCTGCATCACAATATGATTCTGAAGGTTATAGAACATATACACCTGAAGATTATGTTCCAATTTTTAAAAAGTGGAATATTGGTTTAGTAGTAAGGTTAAATAAACCAGTATATGATAAAGAAAAATTCGTGAAAAATGGTATTAAACATGTTGATATGTATTTCTTAGATGGATCTACTCCAAGTATAGAAATAATGGATAATTTTATTAATATTTGTGAAAAAGAAAAAAAAGCTGTTGCAGTTCATTGTAAAGCAGGATTAGGAAGAACAGGTACATTAATTGCAATGTATGCAATGAAACATTTTAAATTTCCTGCAGCTGCTTTTATTGGTTATATTAGAATTTGTAGACCTGGATCAATATTAGGACCTCAACAACAATTTATACTTGAAATGCAAGATAAATACTTTAAGAAAGGTGATGATTATAGAAAGAAAAATGGATTAACTGATGAATTATGTTTAAAACTTGATAATTTAAAAATTGATAAAGATAAACATGGAAAAGGATATTCTAAAAAAGATGATGATATTAGAAAACATGGAGATATTGGACAAGGGGAAGGATTAGTTGATAAAAAGAAAAAAAAAGATAAGTAGTATTATTTTTTGTTTTTGAATGTAATGATATTCGTTAAAAATTTTAAAAATTATATAATATAAAAAAATTATAGTATTTTAAAGGAAAAAATTTGTTTTTCAAAAACGAAATAATATTTTTTTAAAATCAGTTTTTTATAATTATCTGATAGATAATCATTATTTCTGTTTCTTTTTTTCATTTAAATTATTTATAATTAGAAACAATTTTTTGATATTAATAATAAGATAAACATTTGTTAAATGATGAAACGAAAAACTTTTATAAATTTAAATAGTATTTTAAATTAATTTTGACAACAAAAATCCTTTCATTAAAAATTAATCCTTATTCTCTAAAATCTATTAAATAAAAATTCTTATCTTTTAGACAATTTTGGAGTAATAGGTATAGATTATATTATGTAAAAATATAAAATAAAAATATTCAACCAAATCAAATTAGAAATAAATTATGGTTTTTTATTGAAATTATTTGAATTCTTATTTGTATTATAAATAAAACCATTTTCTATAGGGAAATATCTGTTAATTGAAAATAATTATATCTATTCTAATTTTATAAATAATAATTTTTGGAGTGATGGTAAATTATTACAATAATTCTATTGGTGAAGCTGGATTAATAAATATTTATTAACACAAAATCACTTATGTTATTTTAATTCCTATTATTCAAAGAAATTTGTTTCTTATAATAAAAACAAAGTAAAATTAAGAATTGAACAAGATTAACTGGTCAATTTAAAAAAATGTTTTAAAGCAATTTAAATTTATCAAAAAAATGATGGATTTTATTTAAAATTTTATCATTTTTTAATTAAATAACTCTCGATTGAATTTTTATTATTTTCACTATAATTTTTCCCTATATCATCATCATTATTAATATTAATAAATAATATGTTTTTCAACTCTAAAAGAATGAACTTTTTTTAATATAAAATATATAATTTTTTCATTTAAATTCTTCAAAAACAGAATAAAAATAAAAAAATTAAATTTTACAATTTAAATATTTTAATTTTATCTTTTTAAAAACTAAACCTAACATTTAAAATGAATTTAAGATTGTTCTTCATTTTGAATTTCTGTATTTCCACCACTTTCTTCTTTCTTTTCTCCTTCCTCTTCTTTTTTTTCTTCTTTATTCTCTTCTTCTTCTCCTTCATTTTCTTCATCTTCTACTTTTTTAAATTCTCCTGAATTTTTACTAAATTCCAATTTACTAACATCAAACTTTTCTTTTTTATCATTTAAAACATACAAATAAACAATAGCATCTTCACCTTGAAGAACCATTAAAACAAAAGAAGGAGTAGGATCAGGCATTACATGAGAGAAGCTTCCAGAAATTGAACCAGGATTAATATAGAATTTACCTTCTTTTGATTTAACATCAATGACATGAGTATGACCTGATAATAAAATATCACAACCTAATTCTCTTTGAACATTGCTTAAGGCTTCTAAGTCCCCCCAAGGTAAAACTTGATGACCATGTACCATTCCAATTTTAAATTCTCCTATTTGTACTAATTTCTTTTCTGGCATATCTCCTTCATCAAAATCTCCTTTTACACAATGGAAATCATTTGATAAAGATTTCAACCAATCATAACTTTCACGTGAACCTATGTTTCCTAAGGATAATACATGTTGAAGTTTATTAGGAATTAAAATTGATTTGAATTGTTCTGGAATATCTGGAGATCTTTGAGGAACAAACATATCTCCTACTACCAGTACTAACTCTGGATTCATTTTTTAATAATAATATAAATTTTATTGATAATTATTTTATATATAAATTATTTAATTATTTTTTTTAGGAAATTTGTTTTATATAGTAAATTTTATTTACAAAAAATTAAATGATTGTTAAGTTATTTAAAAATTAATTAGATATTTTATCAATTTAGTTTTTTAGTTTTTCTTTTAAAGGAATTATTTTTTCAAAATGATATTAAAATATATTTTTTTTCTTAAAATTATAGTATGTTTATGAATTTAACTTTTATTTTTTTTAATTTAAATAAAAATTTCATGAATAATCCAAATATTCATTAATTAAATATAGCATATATATATATATATTTAAAAAAATTAATAAATTTATGATTATCGTAACAATTGTATTTATCTGATTCATTCAATTTCTTTTATTTTATCACAAAATTTAAAATTTTAATTTATCTTTATTTTTTATCAAACCTTTCACTCTCTTTATTTAAAAAATTCTCATATGAAAAATTAAACATACATTTTAAATCATCATCTATACTATCTTTTATTTTAGATAATAAATCACAACTTGAATCATCAGTGGTTTTATTAATTTGATTTTTATTTATTTTTCCAATATTATTTTCAACATTATTAGGATTACTTATATTTTTACTATTAGAAGTTTTATTTCCTGAAATATTTGAACTCCCATTTTGTGTTGATTTAGAGTTTTTATAGTTATTTTTTTCAGAAAAATAATTATTTTCAAAAGTTGATTCATTTTCATTTTTTGTAATTTTATTAGGAGATTGTGTAAATAATCGATTATTATATCTTGATAATGAATATAATGATTTATGTGATTGTCTTAAATTAGGATGATTTTGAAAAAATTTAATTTTTTTTTGTTTCATATTTTTTACTTTTTTTTGAATACAATCATCTATCATTTTTTTTATTGAATTTGATACACTCAAACTTGACTCTAAATTATTTAAATTTCCTTTTTTATAATTTAAATTTCCTTCGAATTCATTTAAAAATTTGTTTTTAATATCTTCATATTTATTCTTATCAAGTATAATTTTTAAATTATCAAAAATAGCAATAATCCCTTTTTCATATGAATTTATTATTTCATCTTTGTTAATTTCAATTTTTTTTAAATTTTTTTTGGAATTTTTAGTGTTAAGAGTATTAGAATTAGTATTAAATATTTCATTGTATAAAATTGAATTAGATACAGTTAAACATTTTGAATGATGTGCTTTTTGTAAACTTTTTTTGGAATTTGAATTTTGTCTTTCAAAGTGAGAATAAGTTTTTTGAAATGGCGGCTTTTGAATTTGAAATTGTGTCATGGGTTTTAATGATAAATTTATTCTATTTCTCATATTATATGGGTTTTTTTCTTTATTTTTTTCTTGCTTTTCTTTTACTTTCTTTTTATTAATTGGTTTATTATTTTTATTCTGTAAAATCATTAGAGAGTGGATGTCATTTGTTTTATACATTCAATTTATTTTAATAATTAAAAATATTAGAATTGAATAAAACAAATCAATTAAAAAAAAAAATTGTTATTATTTAATACTTAAAAT
>JAEEGK010002374.1_pt1 | contig 47168 bp, 49 predicted proteins | sample 8958771 | NCBI WGS metagenome assembly JAEEGK01 (sample SAMN16246547, study PRJNA631951) | gut metagenome | biome: gut microbiome; feature: rumen; material: SC-attached | host: Bos | place: Iran: Karaj | collected 2018-10 | reverse complement strand
AGCAGTTGAGGAAAATGCCTGATTAGCTCAGTCGGTAGAGCGCACGGCTGTTAACCGTTAGGTCGTAGGTTCGAGTCCTACATCAGGCGCCATTTAGAATAGGAAAATCCTTTAGTTTCGCGGCTAGGGATTTTTTTTATGTTATAAAATTTCATATATTTTAATATCACTTAGTATATTTTCTGGCACCTTTTACGGCACTCGTTAATGTATCGTTATTTCATCGCTTTAACTATGATATCATCCATCAATTCGGCACTCTTCTTCTTAGAACATCTATTTGATATTACAAACAAAAAGCACTAACAATACAGCTAGCGCAAAAAATATAATCAACAATAGTTTTACCACAAGTTGTTTTTGGTTTTGTATTTATTTGTAAATATTATATGTCCAACAAAGAATATCAAACATACTACAAAAAGAACATTAACTGTCATATTTTCAAACTTCTTTAATAACATTACAATAAATAATATTGGCGTAGCAATCAATGAAATACCCCACGGCAAAGTAGCAATCTCTTCATATTTTTTGATAAACTTTTTCTGTTTTTCATGTTTATCAAAATCTGATACATCATGTTTTGCTGGTAAATCTTCTTCTTTATAGCCATTCGCTTTTTTAATATCTATCACAACATTATCGATAAGTTTAATATACTGTTCATCTACTGGCATATTGGATATATGATTGTATACCTCTATTATTAGTTTATTATCATCAAATTTATAATGAATAGAGCAACTCTTAAATAGCTCATCTTTTCTCTCATATAATTGATTATCATCTGCTGATGCGCCATCTTTTAGTGCGCTCAGCATTATCTCTCTTTTAAACTCATACTTACTAAAAAAATCTTTTAATATATTAATAGATTTATCTTTATTAATAATATTAATTCTATAATTTTTGTTTTCCATATCTATTCTCCATCTCTAAAATAATTATAAAACTAGATATTTGTAATATCTAGTCTATTGCAATCGTTTCTATTTTATATCTATAGTCAAAATCATCACCAATTAATGCTAATTGAGCTTGAAATCTTTCGTCATCTACTGATTCAATTACAATAGGGACAAATAACGGTAAAGCTTTCGCTTTTTTACATATTTCCTTTAATTCATTTGACTCTTCAGTATCCAATCTTGCTATTTCAGGGGCAATAGAAGTCTTTACGCAAATAAAATATGTTTCATTATTTTTTTCAGTTACGATATTAACAATTGACCTATAATTGAATATAGCATGTATATTTGAATAACCTTCTGCTTTTATTCGTTGAATAGCTGCATCCATTCCAAAGTCAAATAATTCATCTTTTGTCATAATATCTTCGTTTGAATATTTAGGGATTCCTTTTCCCCAATTTCTTTGTTGTAATCTTTTATCTTTACGGTTCGAAAGAAGGCTAATATCATTTCTTGTTATTTCTATAGGTACATCATCTAAATCAAACACAATCCCACGAATATTCTTATCTGAATACATAAGATCAATTATTTTATTTATATCTGTACAAATCATATCAGGTGCTATTTTTTTTGATTCTGCACTAGAATATGCTGCTATCATTATTTTTCCATTATATTCTACAAGCGCAGCCTGTGTTTCTTTTGAATATGGTGCTATAGGAAAATAACACCATAGATGATTATCTATTGCTCTTATCACCTCAAATGTAAATCTTTTTACCGTTTTATCCTTCCTGGAAATTATATCTTTTTTTATTTCCCCTAGATCTGTTAAGGGATATATACTCATAAACATTCCTCCTAGACCAATTATAACATATTACTATTTTAAGCATAGAAAAAGGACCAATATTCATAATCTGGTTCTTTTATTACATTGACAACATACACTATTACATATTTTAGGCCTTACTACTGTTAACCGTTAGGTCGTAGGTTCGAGTCCTACATCAGGCGCCATTTAGAAATTAAGCAAACATTAAGTTTGCTTTTTCTTTTGCTTTTTTTAAATTCAACCTAAAGTTGAGAATTTTCTACCATCAAGTTATTTAATTGTTATATAATAAATGTAATAATTAATTCGGAAGGAGAGAAAAAGATGAAAAAATTAAGTAAATTTTTATTAGTTATTTTCGCTATACTACTATTAGTAGGATGTGGTAAAAAGGAAGTTGAAGAACCAAAAGTAGAAGAACTTCCAAAACCAGAAATATCAGAAGGACAAAGAGGAGAGTTAGGAATTGATAAAAATATCAATGAATCTACAATTGATAAATATCTAGGAAGAGAAGATGCTGTATATCGTGATATGCGTATGCTAGTAGATCCAGGTAATTATGGAGCTATTGGTGGCGATGCTTATCTATCTGGATATGTTGAAGGATTTGAAGTAGTTCCACTTCCATATCTAATGAACGTAACAGGTTTACCAGAAGTAGTAGGTAATACCTATACAGGTAAAACATTATTTACAAAAAATGAAGACGGAACATATAAAGCTAACTACAAAGAATCAATGGATGTCCTAGAAAGCTTATTCCCAAAAGATAAAACTATCTTCTTAATGTGTGGTGGCGGCGGTTACGCTGGTATGACAAAAGAATTATTAGTTGCAAATGGTTGGGATGGCGATAAAATCTACAACGTTGGTGGATATTGGTACTACACTGGTAAAAATAATGTTGAAGTAAAAAATGAAAAATATGGTGATGTATCATATGACTTCTGGAAAGTTCCATATCATAACATTGATTTCAAAACTTTACATGAGGTTAAATAATGAAATATCTTAAAACATTACTTTTATTACTATGCTTAACATTATGTGTAGCATGTAATAAAAAGATTGAACCATTTGATTTAAAAGATGAATACTATGAAGAAAGCAAACTAGAAGAAATAGACAAAGATAGATTAGAAGAATTAATTGATGATAAAGAATCAATGGGTGTCTTTGTTTATTTACCAGGATGCTCTTCATGTGCTGAATTTAAAGTAGTACTAGAAGATTTCCAAAAAGAAAATATAGTTACTTTCTACATGATTCAAATAAAAGACATTCATGCTATGGGTCTAAATGATAAAATCAAATATGCTCCATCATTCTTAATCTATAAAGAAGGAGAATTAGTATCATATTTAGACGCTGAATCTGATAAAGATTTAAAATATTATCAAAGCGTAGATGGCTTCAAAGAATGGTTAACAAAATATATCAATTTAAAATAAGACAGTTATCTGTCTTTTTTTATTTGCCAAAAAACAAAAAATATTTTAAAATATCCTTCATTGAAAGAAGGTGACTCCATGGATTTATATAAAGTAAAAGTATCTGAATTAACAGATTTAGAAGAAGTTAAAAAAATAATGAGACAAGTAAAACTAGAATTAGATGTCTTAGAAGAAGACTTGTTATTCTGTTATGAAATGCCAACTAAAGAATTAAAGAACAAATGTCAATATCTTAGTATGTTACGTAGTGCTTTAAGACAAAAAACATATGAACTGCAAGATCCAATATATAGTGATGGAACTATCGATTTATACCAAGATAATATCGATTGCTTCAGTATTTGCTTAACAGGTCAAAAAGTACCAGTTGGTGAAATAAAATATATTGCTACCAAGAATATCGTACCTGGAAATATCTCTTATCGAATATATGAACCATATCAAGGTCACCATTATGCGTTACGTGCTCTTCGAATAGTTGGTGAACAACTATTAGAAAGTGGAATAACTCAAATATATATCACAGCAACTAGTAACCAAAACATTCCTTCTATGAAAACAATCGAAGAATTTGGTGGTAAACCTTATTGGGGAGATAGTGAAAAACTAAGTGGACCTGTACCATATAAATGTAACCTAGAAGAAATATATTCAAAATAAAAGACAGTATCAACTGTCTTTTTATAGTATAATAATATTAGGTGATAATATGAAAAAGAAAATTATTATATGTATTATCTTAATTGTAGTTTTAATTGGAACCATCATTGGTTTAATTGGAATAAATAATTTAAATAAACCAACTAATGAACCAGAACCTAAAAAAGAAGAAAAAGATGATCGAGTTAAAATAGATGATTATATCGATACTAATTATGAAGAAACCAAAAAAATATTAGAAGAAGAAGGATTTACAGTTGAAGTAATAAAAATAATAACTGATGAAAAACCAAAAGATACTGTTTTAAATACTTTACCTAATCCAAGTGAATTAGTTAAAGTAGGTCAAAAAATAATTCTTTATGTTGCTGATGTAAATCCTGATAAAGCATTAATTGAAGTAAAATATAACGAATTATTAACAATGCTTAATAACAAAGAAAGCTTTATTCTTGTTTTATCTCAAACTACTTGTGGACATTGTGCTAATTATAAACCAACTTTAAAAGAAATATTAAGTGAACATAACTTAACTGCATATTACATAGAAGTTAATTTATTTAGTGATTCTGAAAGAAGTAAAATGAAAAAAATCTTTAATTATGAAGTAACTCCAACAACTATTTTCATCAAAGATGGTAAAGAAATTGAAGGAACAAGATTTACAGGTAATAAAGATAAAAAAACAATTGAAACATTTTTAAGAGAATATAAATATATAGAATAAAAAAATGGGAAACATATGATATAATGTTGTAATGGATAGGGTGATAAACATGTACGAAACTTTATATGATGAAGCACAACCAAACGTAATGCCAGAAGGACAACCAACTAATATCGAACCAACTGACGTTCCAAATCCAGATGATCCAGAAGGAAAAGGAATTTATAATGGTTTTGTTAGTATCTTGGATAGATATGCCCAAGATTTAACTGCTAGAGAATATATTACAGATCCTTCAATAGGTCGTGACGAAGAAATCAAACAAGTAATAATGACTTTATTAACACCTGAAAAAAGTGCCTTATTAGTAGGTAAAGCTGGTGTTGGTAAAACTGCTATTGTTGAAGGTGTTGCTTACCGTATTATTAACCATATGGTTCCTAAAGCTCTAGAAGGTTACAAAATATATAAACTAAATGTAACATCATTACTAGGTAAAACAGAATCAAATGGTCAAATTGAAAGTAGAGTAGACTTACTTGTTAAAGAGTTAGCTAACCGTCCTAAAACAATTCTATTCTTAGATGAAACACACGTTTTAGTTAATAAAGGTGGCGGTGAAGAAGGAATCGACTTTGCCAACATGTTTAAAGCTGGTCTAGACCGTGGTGAAATTAAAATGATTGGTGCCACAACTGATGAAGAATATGAACAATATATCTTAAGAGACCGTGCCTTCTTAAGACGTTTCCAAAAAGTTGATGTAGCTGAAGCTGATCAAGAAACATGTGTTAAGATTCTTATGGGTACATATCCTAAGATTGAAAAGAAAACAGGTGTTCATTTTGAATATACCGATTTCGTAATCGAAAGAATTATGAGATTCATAGTTGATATGACTGATGAATATAAAAGAGTATATGAGATATCTTCTCGTTACCCAGATATATGTTTAACAATTGTCTCAAATGCTTTCACATATGCTTTATTTGATAACGAAAATGTTTGTCGTATTAAACATGTATATAAAGCTATATGTCATGCTCGTAATATCTATGAAGATGCTAAGAAAAAAGCTATTGAAAAATTCAAAGTTGACTTTGCTGATCTAATTAGAGAAGAAGGAGTAGATTTAACAGATACTGAATAGTATCTGTTTTTTTATCTATTATTTTGCTATAATCATAATAGGTGATGATATGGAAAAGATTAAAGTATTTCAAATAGGGTGCGGCAAAATGAGTATTTACACTATGCGTTATGTATATGAGCATGGTGCAAAAGTAGTTGGTGCAGTAGACATCAATCCTCGTTTATTTGGTAAAGACATTGGTGAAGTAATGGATGGCGAATTAAAAAACGTCTATGTAAAACCTGTTAAAGAATTAGAAAGTTACTTAAAAGAAACAAAACCAGATATTGCTGTCGTTGAAACAATGAGTCTTTTAAATGATGTAAAAGAAGTTATCAGAACTTGTGCATCATTAGGTATAAATGTTATTACAACTTGTGAAGAAGCATTCTTTGCTTCTAATTCCAATCCTACTATTTGGAAAGAATTAGATGTTTTAGCTAAAGCTAATAAATGTACAATTACTGGCTGTGGATATCAAGATGTTGCTTGGGGTAACCTAATTGCTGTTTTAGCTGGTACTACTCATAAAATATCTAAAATAAAAGGTTCATCATCATATAATGTTGAAGACTATGGTATAGCATTAGCCAAAGCTCATGGTGCTGGACTAACTTTAGATGAATTTGATAAACAAGTAGCAGCAGCTGATAGAATAACTCCAGAAGAAAGACAAGCAATTATTAATTCTGGAAACTTTGCACCATCATATATGTGGAACACAGTAGGTTGGTTAGCTGATAAACTAGATTTACATATCACAACAATTAATCAAGAATGTATTCCAACAACATCAACAACAGATTTAGAATCATCTACATTAGGAATGAGAATCAAAGCTGGAGATGCTACTGGTATGAGTGCTGTAGTAACAGCTGATACTGAAGAAGGAATTGTTCTAGAAGCAGAATGTATTGGTAAAGTATATGCTGAAGATGAAATAGATCAAAACGAATGGACAGTTATTGGTGAACCAGAAACAACAGTTACAATTAAACAACCAGCTACTGTTGAACTAACATGTGCTGATATTGTAAACAGAATCCCAGATGTCATAAATGCTCGTCCAGGATTTGTTCCAACAAGTGAAATGGAACCAGCAACTTATAAGACTAAACCATTAGATGAATACCTTAAATAAAACAAAATGCAATTAACACTTGCATTTTTTTTATTTTTGTGTGTATAATGAGGATGACTTTTTTGCAAGACAATTTTATTTTTACATGATGGGTACTAGATATTTTATATCTGGTTTTTTGCGTTGTAAAAAGGTTAGAAAGGAGTGCAAATGTCTTTCATCAATGTTAAGCACATAAGAAAAACTTTTAAAGTAGCTAAAAAAGAGCCGGGTCTAAAGGCTACTTTAAAAAACTTTTTCAAAAGAAACTACTTTTATGTTAATGCTATAAAAGATATTTCTTTTGAAATTGAAAAGGGTAGTATTGTTGGTTACATAGGCGAAAATGGTGCAGGAAAATCAACAACTATCAAAATTTTATCAGGTATTCTTATTCCCGATGAAGGCGAAGTAGAAATTGATGGATTAATACCATGGAAAGACCGAAAAAAATACGTTTCCAAAATTGGTGTCGTATTTGGATCTCGTTCTCAACTATGGTGGGATATTCCAGCAGAAGATACTTTCGATTTTCTAAAAGATATTTATAATCTTGATGAAGAAAAATATCAAGAGAGTAAAAATTACTTGGTAAAATTACTAAACATTGAAGACATCATTCATGTTCCAGTAAGACAATTAAGTCTTGGACAAAGAATGCGCTGTGAAATAGCTGCTTCACTTATTCATGAACCTGAAATATTATTCTTAGATGAACCAACTATTGGATTAGATGCTTTATCTAAAAAAGTAGTTAGAGACTTCATCAAAAAGATTAATAAAGAACGAAAAGTGACAGTTATTCTAACCACTCACGATATGAGTGATATTGAAGCCTTGGCAAAAAGAATCATAATGATTGGTCATGGTGAAATTATTTATGATGGTCCGCTTCAAAGTTTAAAAAAGAAGTATGACACTCATAAATACATATCAGTTACAACAAATTCCAAATTAAAGAAACTAAGGAAAAAGGGAATAGTAGAACAAATAAAAGTATCAGATGGATACAAATTTAAAATTGATTCTTCTATTCTTGAGATCTCTGACTTTCTAAACTATTTATCAGATAAAGCTGATATAAAAGATTTAGAAATAGATAATGAGACATTAGATAATGTCATCATTAATATCTATACAGAGTCCCATTGAAACAATACCTTTCCTTCTTTAAATTAAAATTTACAGTAGGATTACAATATCGCGCAGCTGCCTTAGCAGGGCTATGTACTCAATTATTCTTTGGTTTTGTCTTTATTCTAATCTATACTGCTTTCTATAAAAGTGGTGTAGCAAATCCTTCGATGAGTCTAAAAGAATTAACAACATATCTTTGGTTAAACCAAACTTTCTATGCTTTAATTTATATCTATCATAAAGATAATGAAATAATCAATATGATTAAAAAAGGCGACATCGCTTATGAATTATGTCGTCCACAAAACTTATACTTTATGTGGTTCTTAAGAGTCTTTTCAACTAAACTTTCTTCAGTTAGTTTAAGATGCTTACCAATAGTTGTAATATCAATGTTATTACCAGAACCATATAATTTAAGCTTACCATTATCCATATCTTCCTTCTTATTCTTTGTTGTTATTCTATTCTTATCATCAATTCTCATATCTTCTTTAATAACTTTATTGTATGTATTATGTTTTTACACAATAGATACCAAAGGAACAATGAGTATTTTCTGTGGTATAGCAGATATTTTATCAGGTCAAACAGTTCCTCTTCCTTTATTTCCTAGAGCTATGCAATTAATAGCAGAATTACTTCCGTTCGCCTATATTAGTGATTTTGCTTTTAGAGTATATTCAGGAAATATAAGAGGATTAAGTGTTCTAAAAGGATTATCCATTGAATTATTCTGGTTAGTTTTTACCATCTTATTAGGTTTATACTTATCTAGTAAAATAGTTAAAAAAGTATCTGTTCAAGGTGGATAATGAAAATATATTTTAATTCATTAAAACTTCATTTAAAATCAGAACTAGAATATAAATGGTCATTTATAATGTCCTTTTTCTCCCAAATATTTATTTTCTTAGGATACTATTTTACTATCATTGCATTATTTGCTAAATTTAAAAACTTACAAGGCTATACCATATACGAAGTATTATTAACATTTAGTATTATTAACTTTGGCTTTTCTTTCTGTGAAACCTTTGCTAGAGGAATAGATAATTTCGATGGCTTAATAGTAAATGGAGATTTTGATCGTTTATTATTAAGACCACAAAATATTCTTCTTCAAGTATTTTCATCAGAAATGCAATATTCCAAACTATCAAGATTAGTTCAAAGCGTTATCATCATGATAATAGCTATTGTAAAACTTGGAATAAAATGGAATATCTTAAAAGTAATAACTTTATTACTAATGTTAATAAGTAGTATTATAATTTTTCTTGGAATATTCTTAATCGCTGCTTCATATTGTTTTATTACTACTCAAGGTTTAGAAGTTAGAAATGTAATAACGGATGGTGGCAAACAAGCCGCTCAATATCCAATAAGTATTTACAATAAACCATTCCGTTTTATATTTACATATTTATTTCCTTATTCTTTAATTAATTATTATCCTTTGTTATATCTTACTGACAAAGTAGATAAACCAATTTATGCTTTTCTTCCTTTATTAGTAATTATTTATTTAATACCAAGTGTATTAATATTTAATAAAGGTTCTAAAAAATATTTAAGTACAGGTTCATAAAAAAAGATCAGTTTAACTGATCTTTTTTTAATCATCTTCATAGCCACAATCTAAATCTGTTACTAAACACTTATCTTTTTCTCTGTCTTCTATTTGTTTTTGCTTTCTAGCAGCATCTTCAGCATCTTTTTTCTCTTTTTCAGCACGTTCTTTTTCACGACGTTCTTTTTCTTCACGTTCGCGTTGTTCTTCTTCCTTCTTTTTCTGTTCTTCATAGTTAAGAATATCAATATTTATTTGAATTAAATCTAAATTCTTAAGAGTTAAATATTTATTAATATCAAGATCAGTACCACTAAATATGTTAGGACCAAGATAATTTAATTTACCATTATATGTAAAACTAGTAATGGCAGTATCATTAGCAAATGACTTTTCATATAGATATTTAACTGAATCAGCAATTTCAACTTCTTTTAATGCTGGATTACTAGCAAATCCTGATACAACATAAACACCATCTTTAATAGTTACTGAAGTAAGATTGGCATTATTAGCAAATGCTCCTGGCATAATATATTTATATTGACCATCAATAACTATTTTTTTAAATCCTTCACAATGATCAAAAGTATATGAATTAATATAATCTATTCTTTCTGGGAATTTAAATGAAGTAACATATTTATTATAAACAAATAAACTAGTACCATAGTATTCCAAATCATCTGGCATTACAAATTCACCAAGAGTATCACTATTAAAATAAGCCATTTTCTTTGTATCATAGAAAGCATTATCACCAATATATTTAACAGAGTTAGGTAATGTAACTCTTTCTACATTATAAGCATTCATTAAGAAATACTTTTCAATATATAAAACACCATCTGGAACAGTTACTTCTGTAATATTTCGACAATTATATCTAGCATCACATATTCCTAACTGTCTATTACTATTTCTCATACCTACAGCAATAACTTTATGACCATCTACTGATGAAGGAATAGTGACATCTTGTGATAAATCATTTACAGCATATACGTTAATAGCATTATCATTACTATCTAAGCAATAATTCCATGAAATACCATCAACTTCTCCAGTTGTACAAGAACCTTCAACTATTGAAGGTAATTGATATTCTGTTAATTTCTTTTCTACCTTAATACCATATGTATCATTAATATTTATAACTTCTGTTTCTGGATTTTCTTCTTCTTTATTTCTAGTAAAAAATTTTCTTACTTCTGGTTTCTTAGAAAGATAAAAAACACCAATTAAAATAAATATAATGACAATAGAAATAATTATTATTTTATTGTAATCATGTCCCTTTAACATTTCTGAAGTAATAATATCTTCTTTAGCTGTACCATGTTTTTCTTCAAACATGCTATTAACTTGTTCACGATAAGATACTTTAACTTCTTCTGGTTGTTCTTCAGGGGTTTCGGTTACTTGTTCTTCTACTTCAGGAGTAGAAGTTTTTTCCTTTTCATCTTTTTCCATAATAATCACCCATATTATATATAAAATTATACCTTATTTATAAATAAAAAGAAAGGTATTAAAAAATACCCATCTTCTTATAAAACACTTTAATGTAAACTATCAAATAAGCCATTGATAAAGCAAAACCTGCTAAAACATCACTAGCATAATGTACACCAAGATATATTCTACTTAATCCTATAAATAAGACAAGTAGGGCAAGTAAAGTACAATATATATACTTTCTTACTTTATTAATTCTTAAATGATAAATAATATAAATAAAATAACCATAAAATGCTAAACTAACCATCGAATGACCAGAAGGAAAACTATAACCGTTTTCAAATACTAAACTAATATTTTCTGGTCTAGGTCTTAAAAATAAATGTTTTAATGTTTGATTTAATAAAACACATAATAATATATTAAGAGCTATATAAAAAGCTCTTTTTTTATTTTTCATAAATATCATACATATAACTGCTGATAAAACTATAAAAGTAACACTACAGAAGAAAGACAATACTTTAGCTATAACCGTAACTGGTTTACATTTAGCTTTCGAAACAATTCCATAAACCCATGAATCAAAAGTAGGTAAACTATCACTTAATAGTAAAGCTACTAAAACTAAAAATATTACAACACTAGCTGTAAATATTATTGGTTTCCAATGCTTTCTAAACTTCTTCATCAAATTCTCCAAAATATATAACTAGTAATTCTCTATATCTTCTTAGTATTTCTTTGTCAGCGTTTTTCTTTTTACCAACATTATATAATTCTCTAAATAACCAACAATTCTCATCTTTATTGCCACTACTTAATTTCCATAACTTATCACCGTTAGCAATAAAATAATCATAGTATGATAATAAATCAAATAACTTAACAGCCAACATAATATTAATAACATTAATATCATTATTATTTCTCATTCTCTTAATAAAGTCTTTTTTTCTCTCTACCCATTTAGCAATTGACATATCTTCAGATAAATCAGAAACAATATCAGCAACTAAAGTACCAAATAATTCTTCAATCTCTTCATAACCATATTCTGTATCATTAATAACATCATGAAGTAGAGCAGCTATTAAAACATCTTCTGTATTACAAATCTCTCTCATTAATGAGTAAACTGCTACATGATTGAAAGTTTTATCAATACCAGTTATTTTAACTTTCTGGCCTTTGTTAGCTTTTACAACGAATTGTAATGCTTCTTCAATCTTTGTATACATATTACCACCCCGTATCATATACACTTCTATTTTATGATATATTTTCCCATTTTACAAATAAAAAAGACATCATCGATGTCTTAGTCACCATTTTCCAGTATTTTTTCAAGAAATATCTTATCCTTAAAAGCACCTCTAGCTTTAGCTTTCTTAACTCTTTTCTTTTCTATTTCTTCCATAGTAATACCATCATGGTCTAAAATGGCTCTTAATACCTCAAGAATATCAACAATTTCCATAATATTATTACCATCTAAATATTCATTAACTTCTTCTAGTAATTTCTTATTTAATTCTTCAATGTATTCTTCATCATTTAATACTCTTGTAACTGGTAATTGATTATCAGCTAAAATAATATCTGGTATTTTATCCCTAACTAATTTATTAAATGTTTTCATGATCTTTTTCTCCTTCTAAGTGCTTTATTTGATTTAATATGTTGCCCAATTATTTCAGATATATCTGTAATAGTAACAAATGCTGAACCATCTTCTTCTTCAACAATTCTTTTTAATTCTGGAACTTCAATTCTAGTAATAACACAATATAAAACAGCTTTTTCACCACTTATTAAACCATTACCTTTTAAGATAGTAACTGTTCTACCAATCTTATTATAGATATGTTCAGCCATTTTCTTACCATCTTGAGTAATAATCATAGCTGCTTTACCTTTTTCTAATCCTTCACTTACTTCATCAACAATTTTAGAAGTTATAAAATAAGCGAGTAGGGAGAATAGCGCTCTATCAATTCCAAAGAATATTCCCGCAATTGTAAATATAATTACATTACAGAATAAAACAAATTGACCAACAGACAAACTAGTATGCTTACTTATTACTATGCCTAAAGATTCAGTACCGTCTAAACAACCACCAAATCTTATTACAATACCAACACCTAATCCTAAGATAACACTACCATATACCGTAGCCAGATAAATGTTATCAGTTAAGGAATCATAATTATGGAAAAACTCCAAAAACAAAGAGAATACTGCAATACTAAAAATTGTCTTAACCAAAAATTTAGCCCCTAAATTTTTAAATCCTACATATAAGAATGGAATATTAATAATGACAATACATAAACTTAATCTCCATTTAAATAATAGATTTAAAATAATACTAATTCCCGTAACACCACCATCTAATATTGAATTAGGAACTAAAACATTTTCTACAGCAAATGCTGCTATACCAGCTCCAACTATAATTAAGAAATATCTTATTATTTCATATAGCCATGGTGTCTTCTTAACTTTTTCCATAGTACCTCCTTACATTGCTATTATAACATTTTTAAACACATATAAAAAGAAGAATACTTAATTCTTCTTCTTATATTTACTTTGATTGTTCAATTCTTGATAATACAAAATAGTATCTTTATCATAATATCTAATTTCACCACTAGGTAACATTAACATTCTTTCTACACCTAAATTATCAACAAATTCTACATTATGAGAAACAACTAACATTGTACCATCATAATTTTTAAAAGCATCAGCTATTAACTTTTGTGTTTCTGGATCCAAATGGTTAGTAGGTTCATCTAAGATTAATAGATTAGCTCCAGTTAAAGCTAATTTAGCTAATGAGATACGACTTCTTTCACCAGGTGATAAATAACTAATCTTCTTATATACATCATCACCATGGAATAAAAAGTTACCTAAAAATGCTCTTAATTCATTTGTGCTTAAACCACTATCTCTAAAGTTCTCTAAAATAGTTTTATCATTTTCTAATAGTTCATGTTCCTGAGCATAATAACCAATCTCAGTTTTCTCATTTAAATCAATACTACCACTTAATGGTTTTAAAATACCTACAATTAACTTAAGTAAAGTAGACTTACCAATACCATTTTCCCCAACTATTAAGAATTTTTCTCCTCTTCCTAAATCAAATGTTAAATCCTTTATTAAAATATGATCTGGTTTATAACCAAATGTTAATTCTTCACATTTAATAGGTACAACACCACTAGGATGATTTACTTTTATTTTAAAGTTAGCTGTCTTTTCTTTTTTCTCTAAAGTGACCTTATGTTCTTCTAATCTTGCTAACTTCTTTTGTCTATCTTTAGCAATACGTGCTTTCTTCTCATTACCACCAATATATTTAGCAATAATTCTTTTTAACTTTTCTTCTTCTTTTTCTTGTTTATCATGTATACGTTCTAAAGTTTTTAATCTTTCATTACGTATCTTCATATATTTCTCATAATTACCTGGAAATAACTCCATACTATGATTAACTTTATCTACAAATAAAGTTTGTGTAGTAACAGCATCTAAGAATTCAATATCGTGAGATATAACAAGTATCATACCATTATAATTTTTTAAATAATCAATAATATAATCTTTACTATCTATATCTAAATGGTTAGTAGGTTCATCTAATAATAGTATTTCTGGATTAGAGTAGAGTAATCTAGCAAAAGCTACTTTACTTTTTTGACCACCAGATAAATTACATAATTTCATATCTAATAAATCACTATCGATATTCATCCCAGATATTAATCTAAGTAAAATGTTTTCTGCTTTATAAACTTCATAGTATTCTAACTTTTCTTGTGTCTTACCAATTTGTTTCATGATGTATTTTAACTTCTTCTCATCAGTTTCCACACTAGCTTGTGTATAATAATCACTTAATTCTTTTTCTAATTTTTTAATAGGTCTTCCATCCATTAAATAATCAAATACACTTATATCCATACTTGGTATTTCATCACTAATAACTTGTGGTAAGAAACCAATTCTTGTTCCTGGTTTAATAATAACTTTACCAGAATCAGGTTCTAATTTACCCATTATTAATTTAAAGAAAGTACTCTTACCGGCACCATTAACACCTATAATACCAACTTTTTCTTTATCTTTAATTTGTAATGTGACATCTTCAAATACTTCTTGCAGACCAAAAGACATAGTTAAATTCTTTATATTCATCGATATCACCTCGCGTCCTAGATTATACCATAAAAAAATAAACTATTAAAATAGTCTATTTTTTAGTTATTAAGATATACTACAAGTAAAGCCGCCTTTTTCAGCAGATTCCTTCATATTAGATAATGTATTTTCATCTAACTTTTCTACATTATCATCTTTTAAAGTTTGTTCAGTAAATTTTTCTAAGTCATATTCAAATGTAGCAGTTAAAGTATTATTTTCTATTTTAACATCACAATTTTTATATTCTTCATCTAAATCAGAACATGCTAATTCTTTAAGTCTATCATTATCAATTTCCATATCTTTATACATAGAAGCATCTGAACTCATATCCATAATTACACTAGTGAATTCATATGATTTTTTATCTTGTACAACAGTCATTGTTACCTTAGTACCTTCTTCTTCTCTAAAGCATTTTAATGTTTGAGTACTAACTTTCTTTTCTTCTTTATCTTCTTCTTTTTCTTTTCCACAACCAACTACTACTAGACATAGTAGAACAAGTAATAAGAATAATATGCTTTTCTTTCCTCTCATAATTTACCTCCTTTAAAACATACATTTTCTTAATAAAAATTATAACAAAAAAAGTAAACCAATAAAATAGTTTACTCTTAATTCCTTTCACAAATCATATTAGTACCAAATAGATGTTTCATATACTCATCCATTGTATTAATATCTTCTTCATTTAACTCTGTATTTTCTTTTTTCAAAGCCATTACAGCTAGTTTATCTTGATCTAATGTAGCTTCTCCAATTAATCTTGTACCTTGTATTTCTAATTTACAATCTGTAGCAGGGTATAAAGATGTATCTACATTAGAACAAAATCTTTCTTTCAAAGAAGCTTCTGATTGCTGTAATTCTTGTTCAGTATACATGTCTTTATAATCAAATATAAAATCTAATTTACCAGATATTATTTTATATGTTACTTTTTCAAAAATGATTTCTGAATGAGCTTCTACTATAATATTATCTCCATTATTAACACATTTTAATATAACATCTTTAGGTTCTTCTACTTCTTTTTCTTTTCCACAACCAACAAGTAATACTACTAATAAAAGAATAATAATACTTTTAAGTTTATTCATGATATACCTCCAATTATTTCATATTGTGAGCTTCATAAACATTAGTTGCTAACATTGCAATAGTCATTGGACCAACACCACCAGGTACTGGTGTAATATAACTAGCTTTCTTAGAGACATTATCAAAATCAACATCTCCATATAATTTATCATTTACACGATTAATACCAACATCAATAATAACAGCACCATCTTTAACCATATCTTCCTTTAAGAAATGATCTTTACCAACAGCAACAATTACTATATCAGCCATCTTTGTATAATCACTTAAATTCTTAGTCTTAGAATGACATACAGTAACTGTAGCATTTCTATTTATTAATAGATTAGCAATAGGTTTTCCTACTAATAAACTTCTACCAATAACTACAACATTAGCTCCTTCTAAAGTAATATTGTAATGATCGAGTAGAGCAACTATTCCTTTTGGTGTACATGGTACTAAACCTTTAGCATTAGCTACAGTTCTACCTGAGTTAATATATGTTAAACCATCAACATCTTTATTAGGATTGACACTATTTTGAATAGCAATAGAATCTAAATGTTCGGGAATAGGCATTTGTACTAAAATACCATCAATACTAGAATCATTATTAAGATTATTAATTTCTCTTATTAGTTCCTCTTGACTAATTTGTTCATCAAATTTTTTATGAACAAATTTATATCCTAATTCAACAGCCATTTTTTCTTTTTGCTTAATATAAACATTACTAGCTTCATTATTACCAACTTGAACAACAGCTAAACCTAATTGTGAATCTAACTCTTGTACTTTAACTTTTAAATCATTTAGTATTTTCTTTTTTAATTCTTTTCCATCCATTAATATCATGGGCATCACCAAATAAATTATAACATAAAAAAAGATTTAAGAATTATTTCTTCTTAAATCCTGCGGCTTCAAATACTTGTCTTGTTGTTGCAGCATCTGCAGCACCAGCCATACCATAAATAACTTTGTTATTTTTAATGAACATAGTTTGTGGTGTTCTACCAAAGTATTGAGTTGCGAAACCTTCCCATTGGCCTTCGCCACCAATCTCACCAATTGCATTTAATGAAGCTTCATCAATTACATTTCCTGAAGTATCCATTAAAGTATATAGATCAAGATATTTAACAGTAACACCATATTCAGCAGCAACACTTGTTAGTATTGGAGCAAATTGAGCACAGTAACCGCAACCTTGTCTTCCTACCATAACAACGATAGTTTCTTTCTTAGACATAGCAGCAATATCTGTACCTTTAATTGCTTCAAACTTACTTGTATCATATGAATAATTTTCAGCTACCTCTTGTTCTTGAGCTGCGTTATTATCAGTAGATGCTTTTCCATCTCCTCCTGTATTATTTACAAGAAGTAATATCATAGAAATAACTGCAACTATTAAAGCAATAATTGAAATAATAAATATTTGATTAACCTTTTTCTCAATATTTACAATTCTTTCTTCAGTTGTTAATTCCTCGAATTCTTCTTCATCTTCGTCTTCAACAACTTCTTTTATTTCTTCAACTTCTAATTCTTCTTCAGAATCTTTTTCTATCTTTTTTCTAGACTTTGCCATTATAATCCCTCCCTAAGATAATTTTACAAGGATTTCCAAATAAAAACAAGTAAAATGCCGAAATTTCTAAAAATAATCGAACAAATTTCTATTAAGTGTTATAATACATTTGTGTATTGCCCAATAGCCAAGTGGTAAGGCATCAGGCTCTGACCCTGACATTCCGCTGGTTCGAACCCAGCTTGGGCAGCCAACGTCAACAAAAGCTTCAAAAAAGCTTTTTTATTTGAAAAAATATATAAAAGCCTTATAATAGTACTTATCTTCTAAAGGGGGATATTATGCAACTAAGTAAAATTAATAAAACTAATGATATAAAAAAGCTAAATCTTAAAGAAAAAAAAGAATTAGCTGGTGAAATAAGAGAATACTTACTTGATACTATCTCTAAAACAGGGGGACATATCGCCTCAAATTTAGGAGTAGTAGAACTAACAATTGCGTTAGAAAGTGTCTTTGATCCTAAAAAAGATCGTATAATATGGGACGTTGGGCATCAATGTTATACTCATAAAATTTTAAATGGTCGTAAAGAAGAATTAAAAACAATTAGACAATTCAAAGGCATTTCTGGTTTTCCAAAAGTTAGTGAATCTGAAACTGATGCATTTAATACTGGACATAGTAGTACATCTATTTCTGCAGCTGCAGGTATGGCTGCTGCTAGAGACTTATTACACAAAAACTACAATGTTATAGCTGTTATTGGTGATGGTGCTTTAACTGGTGGTATGGCTATGGAAGCCTTAAACCATATTGGTAGTTCTGGTTTAAAAGTATTAGTAATCTTAAATGATAATGAAATGAGTATTTCTAAAAATACCGGTGGAATAAATGAACTATTAACCAAATTACGTGTTAAAAAGAAATATATAAAATCTAATAAAGCTGGTAAAAGAATTGTATCTCGTATACCATTAATTGGTAATATGACAGTTAAAATGATTAAAAAAATTAAAAGTACAATTAAACAAGCTATTTTACCAGGTATGTATTTTGAAGAAATAGGTTTCAGATATCTAGGACCAGTAGATGGTCATAATATTGCTGATATGGAATATCTATTCAGTAAGGCTAAAGACTTAGATGGACCTACTTTAATTCATGTAATTACTAAAAAAGGAAAAGGTTATGAACCTGCAGAAGAAAATCCTGATAAATTCCATGGAGTAGGTAAATTTGATGTCTTTACTGGTGAAATGATTGGTAAGAAAAAAGATGACTATTCTAAAATATTTGGTCATAAATTAACCGAAATGGCTAAAAAGAATAAAAAAATAGTTGCTATTACAGCAGCTATGAAAGATGGAACAGGTTTAAGAGAATTTGCTACATATTTTCCTAAAAGATTCTATGATGTTGGTATAGCTGAACAACATGCTCTTACTTTTGCAGCCGGTTTAGCTTCTCAAGGTTTAGTACCATTTATATCAATTTATTCATCATTTTATCAAAGAGGATATGACCAAGTAATTCATGATATATGTGCCCAAAATCTACCAGTTATCATGTGCGTTGATAGAGCAGGTATAGTTGGTGCTGATGGCGAAACCCATCAAGGTATGTTTGATATGTCTTTCTTCAAATTAGTACCTAATGTAACAATTATGGTTCCTAGTAACTTTAAAGAATTAGAGAGTATGATGGAATTAGCAGTTACATTAAAAAAACCAGTAGTTATTAGATATCCACGTGGTGGCGAAACATCAGCTAGAGCTATTACAGCTTTAGAAGAAGGTAAATGTGAAATAATTGAAGAAGGTAAAGATGTATCTATTATATCTATCGGTAGAGAAACATCTAAAGCTATAGAAATATCTGAATTATTAAAACAAGATAATATATCTGCTGAACTAATAAATGTTAGATTCTTAAAACCATTAGATGATAAAACAATTCTAAAAAGTATTAAGAAAACTAAAAAAGTTGTTGTTATCGAAGATGGTACCATTATTGGTGGTTTATGTTCATCAGTAAAAGAAATAATTGCAGATAATAACTTAGATGTTAAAGCTAAATACTTTGCCTATCCAGATCAATTTATTGAACATGGATCTGTTGATGAACTAGATAAAAAATATAAACAAGATATGGATACAATTTATAAAAGTATTATTAAAATGACAAAAGAAAAGAACGATTAATCGTTCTTTTTATTTTTCTCAATTTCACTTAGTACATGACGGAAGATATCCATACGACCTCTACGACTTGCTACTTGAACAATATCCATACCAGGTCTTCTATTACCTTCAATGATTAATGGTCCATCATCTTGTACGGCAACATCCCAACCAACTACTAAGATCTTATCACTTTCTAAAGCTGCTTCCTTAACCATCTTCTTAATCTCTTCCCAATATGGTACTTGGAAACCTTCAAATTTAACTCCTGATTTAGGATGTTTTTCAAATGATTTTAAAGCTTTATCTAAAGCAGGTCTCATTAACTTACCAGTTTCTAAATCTATTTCTGAAGCCATACCTCCAGCATGGAAATTATCAATAGCATTAACTCCATTACCAACACGAAGTCCAGCCCATAGTATTTCTGGTTTACCATTATTATTAAAAGTCATAATACGAATAGTGTTACATGAAGTGTCACACATTTTGTTAAGCTCTTTACATTGTTTAACAACTTCCTCTAAAAATATACGGTTTTCTTTACACTCATTATAATAAGCTTCAATATCTTTAATATCCTTATTATGATTCTTTTTAACTTCTTGACCACCCAAACCATCATATGGTTTACTCATAAAATATTCGTGATTTTTAATAAACTTTTTAACTTCTTCTAAAGTAGCTTTTTCCGGTACTATAAAATCTCTTTTAGTATACTTTTTAAAGTCTGCTAAGAAGTCTGGTTTAATAGTATATCTCTTTTTATATTGAGAAGGACTAACTGTTTCATAGAACTTATCTTGTTCCTTAATACCAGCATATTCCTTTCTTTCTTCCTTATTACGAATATAGAATTCATAGTTTAAATAATCTGTTAAACCAATACCATATCTTAAAATACTATAATAAGTATCAAATAATAAACCTATATAACTTTTGTTATTTTCTTTAGCTACAACTTTTAACTTTTCTTTAAAGCCTTTATAGTTTGCACTAAAAATATATGAATAAAATGCCATAATATCACCTATGAATAGTATACATCATTTAACAGATTTAGGAAATATGATATAATTGTTAACAGAAAAAAGGTGTAATTATGGCAAAAGATAAAGCATTAAGAAAAAACTCCTTTGTCGAAGGAACAATACTAGCAACCTTATCTATTTTTATTGTAAAAATAATGGGTATGCTATATGTAATTCCTTTTTATAGCATGCTAGATACTGATGCTAAATCATTATATGGAATATCTTATTCTATATATTCTATTTTCCTAGATATATCTAGTGCTGGTTTACCAATTGCTATAAGTAAAATAATTAAAGAATATGATACCTTAGGTAAAATAGAAGCTAAAGAAAGAGCATATAATATTGGTAGGAATATCATAATGACCATTGCTTTTACAGTATTCCTTATCTTATTTATTTTTGCTCCTCAAATAGCTCATTTACTAGTAGGTAATAATACTACTGGTAACTCCTATGCTACTATAGCTTTAGGAGTAAGATGTGTATCAATAAGTTTACTAGTAGTACCATTCTTAAGTGTTACTAAAGGTTACTTACAAGGACATAACATTATAGGAGTATCAAGTGCTTCTCAAGTTATTGAACAAATAGTAAGAATCTTTATTATTCTAGCTGGATGTTACATAACAATTCATTTCTTACATTTATCTAAAACTATTGCAGTATGTGTAGCTGTAACTGGTGCTTTCTTTGGTGCTATAGCTGCTTTAATATATATTCTAACTAAACTACGTACTCATAAAAAAGAACAGTTAGCAAGAATCAAAAAAGAAGATAAAGATATAACTAATAAAGAAATAGTTAAAAAAATATTCAGTTATGCTATACCATTTATCATCATTGATACAATGTTTAGTATGTATGCCTTTGTTGATATGTTCCTAGTTCTAAGAACAATGGGTTATATCGGATTCACTGGATCACAAACTCAAACAATATCAACATATATTTCTACTCAAGCAACTAAAATAAGTGTTATTATTTCATCAGTTGCTATGGGTATGACAACTAGTTTAATACCTACAATAGTAAGTGCTTATACTTTAAAAAATTACAAAGAAGTTAATAATAAATTAAATCAAGCTCTACAAATGATTATTCTAATATCATTACCTATGGCAGTGGGTTTATCATTACTTTGTAAACCAGTATGGAGTGTCTTCTATAGTATTGAAAATAACTTCGGTTATCGTATTTTATCTATAGCAGTATTTGTATCATTTATTGGTAATCTATTTATGATTACTAGTTCAACATTACAATCATTAAATAAATTTAAATTAGTATATATAAGTTCTATTTTAGGTTTATTAACAAATATGTTATTAGATGTTCCAATAATGTTACTATATAACAAAATTGGCTTACCTCCATATATGGGAGCATCTACAGCTAGTATAATTGGTTATAGTACAAGTACACTTTATGCACTATATCATCTTAAGAAAGAACATGCTTTATCATATAAGAATACCTTTAATACAATTAAAAAACTTATCATACCTACAGGTGTAATGATTGCTGTTGTATTAGGAATAAAATTCTTATTTAATCATTTCATCTTAAGTAGTTATGATAATAAAGCATTATGTATTCTTGAAATAGCTGTTGCAGCTGCTATTGGTGCTTTAAGTTATTTAATCATTCTTTACAGGACAGGAACTTTAGAAAATGTCTTTGGTAAAGAAAACTTAAACAGAATAGTAAAGAAGTTAACATTTAATAAAATAAGTATTTAAAAAGATTCAGCAATGAGTCTTTTTTTGATATAATTACAGTAGGTGATAATATGAAAAATGTTGCTAAAGTTATTATGGCAATTGTTCTTATTTTAACAATTCCAGCAACTTTTATTTCTATTATTAGAAATAATTATGAAGAAAACAGAAATAAAAGAAACGAAGAAAGAATAATTAGACAATTAGAAGACAAGTATGGTAATGGTCATTTCGAAATAATCGATAGAGATCAACATAAATGTACTGGTACTATGTATTGTGAACCAATAACTACTTTAACAATATCTACTAACTATATGGGTGATACTTTCGAAGTAATTTATAATCCAAGATATAGTTATAGTTATATAGATAATGAAAACTTTCTAGAAGTTTATTATGAAGATAAATGGAAAGGACAATACAATTCTTTGGAAGAATACCTAGAAGAACAAGTTGGATATTATAGATTTGGCGATGCAGTCAAAGGTTATGAAGGAAGAATATCTATTAAGTCAGAAGGAGCTTATTGTGATTATAAATATAATCAATGGGGAGAAGTACCTTCAATTAGAACACTAACTGATAGTTGTAATGTCTTTGAACCAACGATTGAAGTATCAAATTATTATACAAGTTCTAACTTAGATGAATTCTTAAAAGATGTAACAACCGTTTATGAAAGACTAATTAATAATCGTGAAATGGGCTATTATGGAGATAAACACATAGATCTAGTATTCATTGGTCAAAATCCATATTCTGAAGGAAACAGATCTTATTACAATAAAGGTTATATAAGATTAGACAGTACTAGACAAAAATATATGGTATATGTAACAAGTTCTCCAAAAGAGGTTGAAAGAGTAAAAGATGTCACAATTTATTAGTAAAATACAAATTAATTCTCCAGTTATAATAGGATTATTTATAGTATCGTTAATTGCTCTAATCCTAAATGCTTTAACTCATGGTGGAGCTAATAGATTATTATTTTCCACATATAGAAGTTCTATTTTTGATCCATTAACATATATTAGAGCATTTACTCATATTTTAGGTCATTCCAATTGGACTCACTTTATGAATAATTTTCTTTATATATTATTAGTAGGTCCAATGATTGAAGAAAAATATGGAAGTACAAATTTACTATTTATGGTTTTAATAACTGCTGTTATTACAGCTATCATAAATACTATTATTTCTCGTAATGCTTTATTAGGAGCTAGTGGTGTAGTATTTATGTTAATTATTATGGGTTCATTTGTTAATATCCAAAGTGGTAAAATCCCAATTACCTTGGTATTAGTATTTATTTTCTATATTATTAACGAAGTAATATCTGGAATATTTAATAAAGATAATGTCTCCCACTTAAGTCATCTAATTGGTGCTATTTGTGGATTAATATATGGCTTCTATTTTTTCTAGGTGAATTATGATAGATGATATATTAAATAAAGTTAAAGAAATAGATTATGGATGGATAGATTCTAATAAAATAGTTCACCATAATGCAAAAAAGAATTTCTTTTTAGAAAATTACAAATTACAAACTATAGAAGAAACCCTAAAGTATAAAGTAGGAACCTGTTGGGAACAAGTGGAATTAACAAGATACTATGCCAAACAAAATAACTTAGATATTTCTACATATATAATCATTTATAATGATCCAAATAAAATAGCCAGACATAGTATTGCTGTATGTTATCTAAATAATAAATATTACTATTTAGAAAATTCATGGAGAAATCAAGGTAAAAATTTAGAATTTTCTTCGGTTCAAGAGATACTTAAAACAGTAGTAAACCAATTCCCTAGAATGTATAAAATAAATGAATTCGATACTAAAAAAATAGAAATATACAAATATAATGAACCAACTCCTGGAATAAGTTTTGAAGAATTCACAAATTATTGTCGTAAAGGAGAAAAGATAGATTATGAATGATTACTGTGTTATCACAACAACTTTAAACACCTTAAAAGATGCTAGAAAAATAGCTAAATTGTTATTAGAAAAAAGATTAATAGTTTGTTGTCAGATGCAAGAAGTTAGTAGTAGTTATTGGTGGAATAACCGAATCGAACAAGAAAAAGAATATCTTCTAATAATGAAAAGTAAAACATCTTTATATAACAACATTGAAAAAGTTATCCTAGATAATCATCCTTATGAAACACCTGAAATAGTAATGATAGATATTCAAGATGGTTACTACGAATATTTAAACTGGATTAAAGAGGAGACTACAAATCCTACCACAGATTTATAGTCTTTTTTTATGCCCAAAATTTGCTAAAAAAGCTTATTTTTAGTACAATTAAATTACAGGGGAATGGGGGTAGTAATATGTCTGATTTCAAAAGAAAAAACTTGTTTCAAATATATTTTAGAATGTCTGAACAAGAAGTCATAGAATATTACCAAGAATTAAGAAAGCAGATGTATCTTGAAGACAATCCTATTAAAGGAATAGAAATAAGAAAAAAAATCTATTATATTATTAAAGTATTTTTAAAAATAGATGAAATAATGAAGAAAAGAAAAGTTACTATCATGAATGACGAAAGAAGTCATATCTATTCATATCAAACAGGTGCTGAAGTAGTAATGAAACCTCGTCGTTTTGGTATTACAGTACCTAAAGATAAACCAAGAATATATACTTGTGCTCATATCGGTAGATATGATATTGAAAGTGCTCTTGGTGGAGTAGGAGAAAACTGTTTCTTTATTCAATCAGATCCAGGTGAAACATATCAAAATCTTGATGGTTTACTATTAAGAATAAATGGTGTTTCTTGGTTTGAAATGCATAGCAAAACTGATGACCATTTCGATGCTCATACTGTTATGCAAAGACAATTAAAAGTCTTAAGCCAAGGTGGAAATGAATTAAACTTTGGTGAAGCTGGTTACTGTTTAGATCCAGTAGCGCCTGTTGGTAAAATCCATCCTGGTGTAGCTAAACGTGGTATCTTAACAGATTCTCGAATTATCCCAGTTAGTATGGAACAATATGAAAAAGATGGTATAAAAGACTATGTATTAAATATAGGTAAATCAATTGATTTAACTGGTACCCATGTTTCCGAAGCTAAAGCTGTTGCTATCTTCTTACAAGAAGAAATGATTAAATTAAAAAGAGAAATATGGTCTAGGTATGGTGGAGGAAAACCTACTGAAGAAGAATTCCTAGCTAATATGGATGTTGAATTAGAAAAATATAGACAAAGAATAGATTTTATGTACAGAGATGTACCAAGTTACTATGGTCCACAAGAAACTATTGATGAAGTTTATGAACCATCAGAACTTACTGTAAAAGCTTTAAGAAAAATTGGTTATATTAAATAATAGCATTATTGAAAAAAACAGATATAAGTGATAATCTATATAATAGAGGTGGTAGCATGAGTGGTTTATGGTTACCAGGTTCTGCACTTACTATATCTGTTTTTTTGTGTATCATTTTTTTCTTAAAAGAACAAGCAAAGAATAACGAAGTAGTAACATACAGACAATTGTTAATAACTAATTTCTTTTTCTGCCTAAATGCTGTCATTGTATACATCTTTGCTAAAACTAATGGTACTGAAGAAGTAATAGCTTTTATGCAAAAAATCCATTTAGGTTTATTACTATTATTAGGTCATTTATTATTAAAATATAATCTTAATATTAATGGTTTTAATACTCAAGAAAAAAATATAACAGCTATTTTATTTAGAGCAGTAACATTTATCTTTTTAACAATAATATTTAATACTTCAATAGAGGTAATAAACTATGGAGAAGTCTTAGATGTAGGCGGAACTTCCTACTATTTTACAATGCTTGGAATAGGTAGTTATATCTTTCTAATTCTAGTATTAAATGTTAATTTCTTCTTAAATAATCGTAAAGATATAAAGAAGAATATACCTTTAGTTGTATTAATTGTCATGTTTATAGTTGGTTTAATCTTAAGAGCAAGATTCCCAGAAATAATAACAGAAACATATTGTACTTCATTCGTATTATTAATAATGTATTTTACAATTGAAAATCCTGATATGAGAATTATTAATCAACTTGAATTATCTAAAGAACAAGCCGAAAAAGCAAATCGTGCTAAGAGTGATTTCCTATCAAGTATGTCTCATGAAATAAGAACACCACTTAATGCAATTGTTGGTTTATCGGAAGATATAGAATCGTATAAAGATCAAATACCTGATGAAGTATATGCTGATTCAAAAGATATTCAAAATGCTTCTCAAACATTATTAGAAATTGTTGGTAACATTCTAGATATCAACAAGATAGAATCAGATAAAATGGAATTAATTGTTAAACCATATAACTTTACTGAAGAAGTTACCAATATGTGTAATATCTTAAAAGGTCGTATAAATGATAACAATGTTAGCTTTAAATTAACTATTGCTGAAGATATGCCATATGAATTAATTGGTGATAAAGGTAAAGTAAAAGAAATAATTAATAACTTATTAACAAATTCAATTAAATATACTAGCAGTGGTTCTATTGATTTAAATATTAAATGTGTAAATAATATTCAGGATAATATGACAGAATTAATCATTTCTTGCCAAGATACAGGTAGGGGGATTAAAGCTGAAAATATTAATAAATTATTTGATAAATTTGAAAGATTAGATATTGAAAAAAATACTACAACAGAAGGAACTGGTTTAGGTCTTGCTATAACTAAAGCCTTAGTTGAAATGATGGGTGGAAAAATCAATGTTCAATCACAATTTGGTCAAGGATCAATATTTGTTGTTCATATACCACAAAAGATTAAATATCTATCTAAACCAGTAATGGAAGATATTCACAATACTCAATCATTAGATTTATCAGCATTACAAGGTAAAAAAGTATTAATTGTTGATGATAATAAATTAAATATTAAAGTAGCTAGAAAAGCCTTAGAAAGCTTTAACTTTATTATTGATGAAGCTTATGATGGTGAAGAATGTGTAGACATCATTGCTTCTGGTAAAAAATACGATTTAATCCTTATGGATATCATGATGCCAGTAATGGATGGAGAAGAAGCCTTTGCTAAATTAAAAGAAATACCTGGTTTTAAAACTCCAACTATTGCTTTAACAGCAGATGCTATTGCTGGATCTAAAGAAAAATATCTAGCAGATGGTTTTATTGATTATATTCCTAAACCATTCTCAAGAGAACAAATAAAAGAAAAACTAGATATTGTATTTAAACAACAAATAAAAGAAGAAAACAAATGGAAAGATGTTCCAATGTATGTCTTTGGTGAAGAAAAAGATGATATGTAATCATCTTTTTTTTAATAAAAAAAGAAGGTCTTAACCTTCAATTAATTTTGCCATTACTACTAAGTTAGCTCTGTAATATTTTTGATAATATCTATTATCCATTGAACATGTTTGGAATATTAATATTTTATCATTACCTGATACACTAACACCTGTATCATAATCAGAATTACTTTTATACCATTTAATTCTTTCATCCCATTCACTATCTGAATAACCCATAACTCTAAAATATTCTAATCCTTCAGAATAATCATCATCAGCTAGTGAAACATATACAGAGAATATTTCATACTTATAAGTATGTCCCTCATAAGTAATAGTAATATATCTATGATTTCTAAAGAAACTTTCATTTTCATGATAATTTTGTAAATAGTTAAATGGTGAATTACCACTTTTAGCACTGTGTGCATAAATAATAGTTTTTCTTGTTTTAAAATTAGTTCTTGAATCGATTATTGGCATTCCCACACCATTATATTTACCATTCAAATCATGATTTAAATAATAGTAACTACCATCATCCATAATAACATTTCTTTTAAAATCAGAATTACTAATTGTAATAGTACCTAAATTAAACTTACTTTCAACAGATTCTTGTTTAACTTCTGGTTTAGGTTGTTCTACAGTTTTTGAAACTTTTGGTTGTTCCTTAACAACTTTTTTAGTAGCTTCAACTTTAACTTTAGATAACTTACTACCATTTTCTTGTACTTTAGAAACAATTATTTCATCATAATTAATAGCTGCTATAACAGCATCTTCATTTGCCGTTTCCTTTACACTGTTTTCTACATAGAAATTCTTAGTAATAACATTGTTATTTTCAGTCTTTAAATATACAGAAGGAAATATATCAAGAAGCAATAAAGAAAGCGTAATTACAGAAAAAAGCTTTAGAAAAATTAACCCCTTTTTCATAACCAAAACCCCTTTTGATGATGTAATTATAAAATAATATGTCTAAAACATCAAATTTTGCCTATGTTTTTTCACAAAAAATAAATAATTATATGGTATAATTTTACTAGAATAGGGTTGATTTCATGGCAAAAATAGAAATAACTAAAGCTAGCGTAGATAAAATAATAAGTGATCTACAAGCTGAAAAGAATAATATTGGTACATTTATGACAAAACTTGATACTGAATTAGGCGATGTAAATAATGCTTGGTCAGGTAAAGATGCAACTAAATATACCAAGATAATGAAAAATGATTACAAGAGAGTTTTAAAGGAATTAAATGATAGTTACCAAAGCTATATTGACTTCTTAGGAAACGTTTATAGCGAATACAAAAAAGTTGACGATAAATATGTCGCTGAGAAGATAGAGGTGTAATATGGCAACACAATCAATGAACTTTGATTCTATATCAGGATCATGTAAAAATTTAACATCATTAGCAACTACATTTAATGGAACAATTGATAATATAAGTTCTTCAATTGGTAAGATTCAATCTCCAGCGTGGGGAGGAAAAGCTTCTGATAATTATCGTTCACAAATAACTAAATTAATTGATAATTTACCAGTTGCTGAAAGACAACTTGCTTTATCTGTAATCTTCCTAGCAAACTGTGCTGGAGGATATCAAAATTTAGGTGATGATGCAGTTAATAAATTAAAAGAATTAATTGGTGGACAAGAATATATTGATAATTTTGATGTTAGTGGTTTACCAGATACATTATCAACTTATGCTAACTTAATTGATCCAACTACTGACACTACAACTACTAATCCTGATCAAACTACTACTACAACTCCAATAACAACAACTGGTACACCAACTGGTCCATCATACTATAGTGGACCTAGTTATAGTAGTACACCAATTTCACAAACACCAGCTGCTACACCAACACCAACACCTACAGCAACTGAAGAACCAACAACAGTTGATATATTATCAGGACTTGTATCTACACCATATGCTAAAAAAGTATATTCAATCCCATCAGATGTTAAACAAGGTGGCTACCTTGCTGATGGTTATGATTTTAAATTAAATAGTGAAGAAGAAGTTAAATACGCTGAAGGAACACCACAATATGTGGTTCATGAAATTTGGAAAAAACAAGGCAAGAAATTTAAAAATGGAATTGCTGTTGTTAATGTAAACGGTGAAGAAAGATATGTTGTAGCTGTTTCAAGTAAATATGGTACACCTGGTGACTGTATTGATGTCACTCTTGAAAATGGAAAAGTTATCAAATGTATTATTGGTGACTACCAAGGTGGCGGAGCTTGGGGTACTGATATTGGTAGTGGTAAAACAAGTATTCTTGAATTCATGGTTGAAAAGAAAACATATGCTGAAAAAGGAGCTCCTGGTTCTAATTGGAACCTTGATTGGGATCCATCAAGTCCAGTTAAGAGCATAGCTAATAGAGGTAGTGTAATTGGTAGTGAATTTGCTAAGAATGAATTAGCTAAACCAGATCCACAACCAGAAACAGCACCAGCTCCATCTGAAGCACCATCAACAACAGATACACCAAGTACTGAAACACCAAGTACTGAGACACCATCTACTGAAACACCATCAACTACTGAAACATTACCTGGTGAAACAGTATTAACTCCAGAAGATTTACCAAGAGAAGACTTCGCTTTAGCATTTGCTGAAGAAGTTAATAATATGAGTGATGCTAAGTTAGCTGAAGCATTTGGTGGAACATCTGCTGGTTATACAAATTTCCTTTCAAAAGTAGCTGAAAAAGCAGGCTTAAGTAGTGAAAAAGTAATACCTAGCTTTACTGATGCATCTACTGGAGCATCATGGTTTAAAAATAATGATTTATTTAAAGACAATAATTATACTCCTCAATCTGGAGACCTATTATTCGTAGGTAGTGAATCACCAAGTGATACAGCTATCGTAATAGGAGTTAAAGATGGAGTAATAGAAACAATTGAAAACTCAGCAGGTTCCGTTCAAAGAAAAACATACAACGTTGGTGATGCTAACATATATGGATATGGAACACCTGATTATAGTAAATTGAATAGAGCGTAGGAGGTAAGGAAGATGGCAAATTATAATTTATATAACAATATAGATCCTGGAAGTTTATCAAGTGCAGCTTCATCATTATCTCAAAAGCTAAAAACTTCTCAATCAAAATTAACAACTTTCAATTCATCATTAAGTGATGGAATATGGAAAGCTCCAGCTAAAGCTACTTTAAAAGAAGCTTTTGGCAAAATAGATTCTGAAGTATATACAAATCTACTTGCTGATTTAGGAAAAGCTGAAACAATTTCAGGATTAATATCAAAATATAAAACAGCAAGAGATAATGCCTTAAAATATGATGGCTATCTAAAAAGTGCAACTAAAGATACTCCTGCATCAGATATAAGTAGTTGGGAGAGCTCTAAAGCTGCTGAAGAAAGAATTATGGAAGACTGTGAGTCTCAAATTAACGGCTTATTATAAAAAGAAGGTATCAATATGGATTTAGAAATAGAAATAGATACCTTAAGCAACAAAAAGACTGAATTCACAGGAATGAGTGCTAATATATCTCAAATTCATAGTGATTTTTCAAATAGTTATCTGAATAAAATAAGTAATTCAGAAATTAGTACAATTATTACTAAAATAAAACAATCAACAGATAGATTAAAAAAAGGTTATGAAAATTCTAATAGTTGGTTAAGTCGATATGTAACTGATGTTACTAAAGTAGAAGATGACTTAGCTAACTTCGAATCAGAAGGTATTGATAAACCAACTGAATTTAAAAGTGAGTTTATTGATATATTCAGTAAAAATATAATTCCAATATTAAAAACAGGATATAAAGATCCTAATGGTTTACCAGCAGATATTTCTGAAGCTAAAAAAGCCTTTATTGGTGGACCAGTTGATGACGCAAGTCAATATACAATCGACCCTAATTTCTATAATATGACTAAACATATGCGTTTATTTGATAATACAACTGGTAAAGAAATCGCCGACAGAGGAGAATTAATACTTAAAAAAGGTGAAACAAGAGTAATCACCGTTAAATTACCAACTAATACTGGTATGATTGGCGATATAGTAAGAACTACTGCTGCCGATGTTGAAACTAAAGTAGTAGATAATTATAAAATTACATCTTCAAGAAGTAATTTAACTGGCGATCTTAATAACATTCAATATGTTAACTATCAATATCCACATTGGCCAAGCGATAAAAGCTTGCTTCATAACAATACATATGATTGGATAATTCATGCTGATGAAACCGGTGCAAGACAAATATCTCAAACATGTGAGTATACTTGTTCTGCTAAACCAGGTTGGTATGCCAAAGCGATGGTTAGAATTAATATAAAAATAGTAGACTAAAAGAGGTGAGATAAAATGGATTTTAGTATAAATCTAGAATCATTAAGTGGTAAAAAAACTGAATTAGAAGGTTTAAAATCTAATGTGTCACAAATCTCAGAAGAAAACTCAAGTGGCTACTTCTCAAAAATTAGTGGAACTGAAATAGGTTCCTTAGTTACCAAAATAAACAATTCGGTAACAAGATTAAAAAAAGGTTATGAAAACTCAGATAGTTGGTTAGGCAGATATGTAAAAGATATTACTGATGTCGAAGATGACTTATCGAATTTTGAATCATCAGGTGCATCAAAACCAACAGAATTTAAGAGTGAATTCATAGATATATTTAGTAAACAAGTAATACCTACATTAAAGACAAAAGCTGAAACACCAGCTACTGAAGAATCAACAGCAGATTTAACAGATTTAGAAGCTAAGAAGAAGGCCTTTGCAGGCGATGTTAATAATTCAAGTCAATTCTATATTGACCCAAATTATCGAACTAAATTAGCTCATATGACATGTTTCGATAATACAACTGGTGAAATACTTAAAGATGGTGACGTCCTTAACTTAAAACCAGGAGAAACAAGAATATTAACTGTTAAATTACCAGACTATTGTGGTGAAATTGACCACGTATTTAGAACAACAGCTCAAGCTGACTATTCAGGTGTCATTAGCAATAGATGCGATATTGACCCTGATCCTAACCGTATAGATTATATTCGTTGGGAACCCGGAAACCCTAAAAGACAATTCCATTATCCAGCAAGCAATGTAAGTACAAAATTCAATACTTATGACTGGATAATAACAGCTAATAGAGATGGAACATTCTTAGCTAGTCAAACATGTGAATTCCAAAGTCATGGAGCAGATAGTTCTGGAAGACAATATAAATATAGTGGTAAAAAAGCCATGGTTGCTATTAATGTAGTTGTTAAATAAAGAAAAAAAGGAGTGATGAAATGGATTTTAATATAGATTTAACTGCAATTGGAAATAAGAATAATGAGTTTAATGGAATGAATACCAATGTAGCTCAAACAGCAGATGAATATTCACGCGGTTACTTACCATCATTAAGTGGTACAGAAATAGGTTCATTGATCACAAGTCTAAATAATAATGTAGCAAGACTAAAAAATGGCTACAACAATTCAAATATATGGATTAAAAACTATACAACTGATATAAATAAAGTAGAAGATAACTTATCTAACTTAGAAGCTGATGGTATTGATAAACCAACTGAATTCAAAAGTGAATTCATTGATATTTTCAGTAAGGTTGCCTTAGTAACATTAAAGACAGGTTATGAACCAGAAATAATTCCATTATCAGCTTTCGATGGTCATATGACTGGCTTAACATATAATGGTCAAGATTTCTACGTTGTTAATACTAAAATACCAGTTACAGATTATGCCAAATATGTTTATGAAAAAGGCTGTAATCAAAATGCTGGCTTATTAGGTGGACAATGTATGATCTTATCTCAATATTATGCTATGGATATGATGAGTGGTAAATATACAAGTAGATCAGCAATGTCTCAAGGTGCTGGATCACCAGCTACTAGAATAAATGAAGCTGCATCTTCTACAAATGAAAGAGATATAAGAGAATACTTATATAGAGAACTAAGTGAAGGAAATCCTTGTGCATTACAAGCATCTCAAGTTAAATCTTATTTAGGTTTAAGACATATTGTTACAGCAGTAGGTTATGCATCAGATGTTAAAAGTGCTGATGATTTAACCCCAGACAAGATCTTAGTATTGGACTGTGTAGATGGTAAGATTCAAACACTTGGACAATCTAGATCTCAGGGTGGACATGAACGATATATTTTTGCTCAAGGTGGCAAGTATTTAGCTTATGGTCCAACTGAAACATTCAAAGCAAGTATAGGCGTATAAAATTAATTCGTAAATGTGACAACCATTTGTCACTTTACTTGAATTATACAAGAATAAATAATATAATTTAATTAGAAAATAGGAGGAAAAATTATGGGAAACGGAGCTCTAGGAAATTTAGAGGTTACACCTGCTGAATTAAGAGGTGTAGGAACAAGAGTAGACGATATTGCTTCAAACGTAAGAACTTTATATACAAACATGATGAATGCGTTAGATGCAGTAACAGGAAACGACGCATGGAAGAGTGAAGCATCAGACGAATTAGATAAAAGTGTTTCCGAGGTAAGAAAGCCTTTCGAAGATACACTTGGAAGATTAGAAAGACTAGGTGGAAAACTATCATCAATTGGTGATGGTTACCAAAAAGCAGAAGATGAAAATACTGCTGGTATGAAGGAGGAACAACCATGGGAACAAGCGTAAGATATAATAGCTTAGAAGAAGCAAATACAGCGTTATTAAATTATGCTGCACAATTGGATGATCCAATCACTAGTTATATTCAAGAAGTTGATAAAAACATTGGTGAAAACGGAACTGCTTGGGCTGGAACTGCAGCTGCAGAAGTACTTCCTTTACTTAGACAATTACATGTTTATGTAACAAGAATTCAAACATCATGCAAAACATATGGTGAAAGAATTGGTAAAGCATCAACTACTTATCAAGCTTCAGATGCAAATGCTGTTAAAACAGTATACGATACAATGGATGTATAGAGTAAACTAAAAAGTTTACTTTTTTACTATCGGAGTGATAAATATGAAAAAGATAGTTATAATATTATTTATTATATTTAGTACTTTTATAATTACTGGTTGTGACATGAATGTTGATTCTTTAAAAGAAAAATTTAAAGAAGTTCAAAACGATGACGACGGCTGTAAGGGATGGAAAGAAAATGGAAAATGCTGTACAGCTGAATATTCAGGTCAAAATGTTGACGCGGACGAAAAATGTCCAGGTGCTCAAAAACCAGGTAAAGAAATAGGTCATGGTACTAATCAAAAAGGATGCTATATTTATAGTTGCCAATAAAAAAAAGACATTTAATGTCTTTTTTAATGCAAAAAAAATAGTATTAATACTATTTAGCACCAATACCATTAGCTTTTTGTTTATCATGAAAACCTACTAAAGTTTGTTCAATCTCAGTTAATAAGTCAATACGATAACTTTTAAAATACATTTCTTTTCTTCTACAAAGGGCTGCATATTCATTTTCACGATCAATAGCTTTTCCATTATTTTGTTCAGCATAATAAGCTATTAATTTCTCACAAGCTTCTACAGCATCTAATTTTTCTCTTAAAGTTAATTCATCCATTACAATCACCTATAATAATTATAACATAAAAAAGAGAGTATTAACTCTCTTTTTACTTTTCTAATAATCCCTTTATAATATCTCTTAATTCTTCTGTAGATTTTTCAACATCTTTACTAGCTTTATAAGGTTTACCAAATCTAACAGTAACACCTTTTCTAAAAGGTTTATAAGTACCTACAGTAGCAAAAGGAATAATTGGTACATCTGCTTCATAAGCCATTCTTACAGCACCATGTTTAAATGGTAATAAACCTCTTCCTCTTTCTCTAGTACCTTCTGGATATATACCGACTATTTCACCATTTTTAAGATATTTAACAGCATCTTCATATGCTACATTATCTTTTCCATCTCTATATACCTTAATTAAGCCCATATGGTTAAAAATAAGAGATTGTGGGAACTTAAATAGGGAAGCTTTAGCTAGAAAATGAATACGTCTTTTAGTAACACTCATTATTGTAGCTGGATCAACTAAATGAATATGATTACCAGCAAATATAAAAGCTCCATCTTTAGGAATATTTTCTAATCCTTCATAATCTTGGCGAATATATATTTTAGCAACAGCTTCTACTAAACCACGTAAGAAACCATATTTAGTCATTTTATTTCCCCAATTCTGTATTTATTTCTTCAATTAACTTCTTATTATAGAAGAATGTAATAGCTTTAGGTATAACACTCATTTCAAACTTAGTAGTAGTTAAACTCTCACCATCTAAATTACCTTCTATTGGCTTTTCTGTAATAATAGTAAACTTATCAGTTCTAACATGTTTAACATACTTAGAATCTTCATGTTTAGCTTTTAATATCTTTAATAAATAACTTAATAATTGTCTTCTATTAGTAGCAGTAACAATATAAGCATCTAATAAACCATCATCATATCTACCATTTGGATTAACATGGAAACCACCACCATAGTAACCACCATTACATACAGTAACAATAGATAACTTAGTAGATAATGTTTCTTTATCCCATTTCATTGTAAATTCATATGGTTTATAAAGTAAGATATGTTTAGCAACTCCAACTTTGTATTGTAATGCTCTAGGTATAAATTTATTATGTACTATTGAATTATCATTAGCTATATCAGCATCTACACCAAAACATGCTACATTAATAAAATATGTATCATTACATTTAACTAAATCTACTAAATTATCTCCTTCTTCAAAGAATTCATTAATAGATCTATTAAAATCATTACCAGTACCAGCAGGAATACAAGATACCTTATTTTTTGTTCCATATACAGCATTAACTGTTCTGTTAATAATTCCATCTCCACCAACAGCATATATAATATCTGAATTCTTCTTATAATTCTTTAATATATCCTCAGTAGAGTTTTCTTCATCATTAATCTCTATCTTATAATCTAATTTTAACTTCTTAGCTGCTCTTTCTATAGCGGCTATATATTTATCTAGTCTTTCTCTTAGACTAAATCTATTTACCATAAATATATGTTTCACATAAATCACCGTCTAATTAATTTTATCATAATTACTTTAAACATAAAAGATAATTAGGCTTTTATTTAATCATCTTTAATTTTTATTCATATTTTTTAATAAATGCATAAAAAAACGAACTTCATAAAAAAAGTTCGATAATCTTTCAACGGTGCGTATAATGAACAGAATACGATATTAGTTCTTCTTTCAACTAAAGTATAAGATTTTTGAGTATAAAAATCAATAATAATCAATCAAATAATAAATATGTTATAATAAAAGACAAAAACAATTTAGAAAGGAGTTAAGAATGACTGATATTAGATTAAAAAAACACTTAGAGAAGAATTATTATAACGAACTGTTTGCTCAATTAAAAAAACATATAGATAAAACCAGAAATAATATCACTAATACTTGTCTTTTACATGAAATATCTATAAAGAGTATTTCATTAGGTGATGATAATGGATGTTGGTTTTATGCAGATTTATATATTGATGCAATAGTTAAGAATTTTGAAGATGATTTAGAAGATGGACATAGAGAGAATTACTTCATTAAAATTCAAGGAGATTTATCAAATCTAAAGAAAACATTTAAAGTACTAGAAATCGATGATGAACCACATATGTTAAAAAGAAATTTAAATAGTAGTTTTGTTCCATATTATGAACAAAAAGATTATGATGAAGTAGCTAATGAATTCTTACACACTTATTATCCAGAATTTCAATCAAAAAAATTTATTGATATTGAAACGGTACTTAAAAGACTTGGTTTAAAGCTTGAATACACAAAGCTATCTTTAAATAATGATATCTTTGGAATGGTGGTATTTGAAGATACAGAGTTAACTATTTATGATTCAAATAACAGAGAAATTAAAAAAAGAATAGGAAAGAATACTATCTTAATAGATGATAGTGTTCAGTTGTGGTTTAACGAAACTAGAGACAGATGTCTTTTTACCATAGTTCATGAATGCGTTCACTACTATAAACACAAGAAATATTATTATTTTCTAAAACTAATAGCAGACCAAAAAGCAGTATCAATTTGTAATACATCACAGGTTTATAATAAAATTGAAAGCATTAAATATATGGAAATCCAAGCTAACAAAATAGCTTCTAGGATAATAATGCCAAAAGATTTATTACTAGATGACATAAAAAATTATTCATCCAGAAATAGATTAGAATGTGCTAGAGATTATGAACTAATGCTAGAAGAGCTAAAAGAAAAATATAATGTTTCATATAGTGCTTTAAAGGTTAGATTAAATGAATTGGGATATAATAAACTTGTTGGAATTAAGGAATATATAGATGATCATTATGTTTTACCATATATATCTAGTGACGAAATTAAACCAAACGAATCTTATAGTATAAGTGCATTAGATTTTCTTAGATTATCTATACTAGATAGAGAATTAGCTCAAGAATTAAACAAAAAAGAATACATATATGTAGATTGTCATATATGTATAAATGATGAAAAATATATTTCAAGAGATAATAATATAATAATTATGACAGATTATGCGTTGAACAATATTGATGAGTGCTGCTTGAAATTTAGATATGAATATAAAGTTTGTTATGGAATAGCTTCGAATGACAACATTGTATTGTGCAGGTTAGGTAACTACATTAAACCAAATATAACATTTGTTAATACATATACTCATCAAGAAGAAAAAAACTATAATCCGATTGTTTGGAAAGCAGATTTAGATAGATTAGCAAAGTTCAAATCCGAACTACCCGGTAGTTTCAACTTGACGTTTAGAAAATTAATTGAGGAATTTGGTACGACTCAACAAGAATTAGCAGATGATGCTCATTTAAGCATTTCTACAATTGAAAGATTATTATCAAAACCGAATCCTAAAGTTAAAAGAATAACAATAATGAAGATATGTATAGCACTTCATTTACCTCAGTCATTAAGTAAGGATTTGTTTGAGAAGGCTGGATTACCACTTGTTGGTAATGACCAAGAAGTGTTATTAATGGATCACATTATTTCCTATTTCTTTCACTACAATTTAAATGAAGTTTTAAAAATATTTGGCGAAGTATTAAACAAATACGAAGAAGATGAATAAAAAAATTCATCTTTTTTTATGATTTTAAATGAAATAAAAAAGGGCTAACACAAGGTAAATATGCCAAAACAAAAAATGACAATGAAACATAAACACCGTAATTTAGGCAAAAACAGCCCTTTATTTCATGCCGTTAAAATATTTTTCAATGTGTACTAAACTCTAATCAAACGAACGAAAGGAGAATAACTATGAAAAAACGGAGCAAATAAAAAAATCTTACAAAATAATTCATAATAAAGGAATATAGAAAGAGAGGTAGAGTTTTATGAATAATACAATTGAAGATTTTTTAACAATAACAAATAATGGCTTAGATATAGATGCCAATAACGTAAATGCAAATTGCATTACATCTAAGAGCAACACATTTAGCATGGATACAAATGGTAATTTAGTTTGTAATAGTATAACTACTAATATTCCATCAGGAGTAAATTTTGACCAAATATATCCAATAGGATCAATTTATTTAAGTGTATCTGATACTAATCCAGGAACATTATTTGGTGGTACATGGGTAAAGATTACAGATAAATTTCTAATAGGAGCAGGGAATAATTATTCCTTAGGCTCAAGCGGTGGACAAACGTCACATACTCATACTACACCAGCACACTCACATGGATATGGTTCTTTATACGCTGCCATAATGTTTGCAGGAACATATGGAACTAGGTATAAATCCAAAACAGGAATTTCATTTACACCAAATGAAAGAAAAGCTGATGGTGGAGCAGGTTATAACTATAGTTCATCTTGTAATGAAGGAATACAAGTATATGGTTCGACAGAATCAAAAAGTGCTGGTAATACGGGAAGTACTACAACATTACCACCATATTTGGCAATTAATATTTGGCAAAGAACTAGTTAGGAGGAATTCTTATGGATAAAAGAATAGAATTAACTGAATATAGAACAGAGACTTCAAAAAGATTTATTAAACCAAATGGAGATGTTCAGATAGAAATCTATAAGAATATCTCCTCTAACACTAGAAATAACGATCATAAAGAAACAGTAACAGGGTTAATAGATACTTATATTTATAATGGAGATACTAATGTACCTACTTATAATGAAGATAAGATCTTAATTGGAACAGATTCTTCTAAAACATATAGGTCTCTAATAAAGTTTGATCTACCATCTATTCCAACTAATTATCGTTTGGTTGATGCAAAATTATGCTTAACATATTACCCGAAAGTAAATGGTGATCCACTTTATATAGGGCCTAAAATAGTAGCATATAAAATAAATACTAGCTGGAATGCTAGTACTGCTAAATGGAATAACATGAGCAGTAACTATGATAGTAGTAGGATATATGATTACATATTTACCCATCAAACAATGTATGACGGAAACAATACAACATATGCTACATCAGAAATTAATATAACTAAAATGGTCCAAGATTGGTACAATGGAGAAAACAATTATGGATTGATGTTAAAATGGAATACCGAAACATATGATTCAAATAATCCAATAGGAGAAATAATATCATCTGATGCTTCTGGAGACCAAGAATTACTTCCACACGTGGTTTTAACTTTTAAAAACTATAATGGTGTTGAAAGTTATTTATCATATACATCTCAACAACATCATTTTGGTAATAGCCATATCTGTAATTACACTGGTAACTTAACTTCAACATTTAATGTAGCAAATACTGTAGGTGGTACTTTCCCTGTAAATCTATATCTTGTATATAATACCGGTTCAGCAATACTTAATGAGGATTATGGTTATGGTTTGGGATACAAATTAAACTTAAATCAAACATTAACAGAAGTAGATGCTAATACCATTGAATATTTAGATGAAGATGGTACTATTCACTACTTTAATAAAGTTGATGATATATATTATGACGAAGACGGTTTATATTTAACTATTATATTAGATAATAATAAATACATTATGAGAGACAAAAATAAAAATGAAATGACTTTTGAACCTTATAATAATATTTATTATTTAACTAAGATTAAAGATACAAACTCTAAAGAAATTAATATTGAGTTTGATAATAATCATAAAATTAATAGAGTAGTAGATTCAACAAATCACGCTGTAACGATAGCATATAACGCAAATAGTGTTGTTTTTACTAGTCCGCATAAAACGGCTACTATTAGTTTAAATAATAACTTATTAACTTCAATAACATCTTTAGGTGATACAGAAACAATAACTTATACAACTAATAATTTAATAGAGAAGATAACAAACCCTAATGGATTAGCTATTAAGTATGAGTATATTAATGATTTAACATTTAAAATATCTAAAGTATCAGAATTAAGTAACCTAAATAATGTAGGTAAATATTTAACTTTTGAATATTCGATAGATGATACCAAAATAACAGATAACAAAGGTAGAGTTAATACATTAACATTTAATAAATATGGAAATACTATTAATATAACTAACTTAGATAATGATAATGATTTAACAAATGCTTTTGGTAAATCATACGTGTTCGGAGATGACACAAACACGAAAAATAAAATTACTGTTGATAAATCGTTACAACAATATGTTAACAACATGATTGATGATTCGTCATTTGAAGGTGAAACAGATCCATTTACAGTAACAAGCTCATTAACCAAATCATATGTATCTGATGCAAGAACAGGAGCTAAAGCATTAAAGATACTTACTAATTCATCATCGTCAACACCTAAAGTAACAGCTAATTTTAGTATTAGTAGTACGTCTAAACCAATAACATTTAGTTTTTTCGCTAAGGGTAGTGGATCTTTAACTATAAAACTTGGTACAACTGAAGAAGACATAGTACTAACTAATTCATATCAAAAATACTCAATAACTTGTACAGCGAATAATTCAGTAACATTTGAGATGAATAATCTCAACATTACTGAAATGATAATTGATGATATTCAATTAGAATATTCAGAAGTACCAAACTATTACAACATGGTTACCAATAGCTCTTTTGAAAATAGTACAACCGGCTGGTTAGTAACTACTAATGGTCCTACAAGTGGGCAAACAGCAACAGAAGATGGCAATAAATGTATAAAACTTCATTCTAACCCAGAAGGAACTGTTACATTAGAAAAGTCATTTAATACTAGCGGTAGTGCAGGAGACGTTTTTAACTTGTCCTTTTGGTATAAAAATGAAGGAATAATATCTACTGAGAATTTCTTCTCTCAAGAAAACGGAGTGTGTGCAACTATTTTCTTTGAATACGAGAATGGTTATGATGGCACATGTGTTCCATTCAAGCCTTTAAATACAGGAACTGACGATTGGCAGTTCTTCTCAGAAAACTTTGTAGCTGAGTATGACTATAGTAATCTTCACATTAGAATAATGAGTGATCAAAACGCTAATGATTGTTATTTAACAAACTTCTCATTATATAAAGACTTAACAGCATATTCATATACATATGATGAAAACGGTAATCTAACATCTACAACATCGCTATCTAAAGAACAAAGTAGTATGTCATATGATAATAACAATCAATTATTGTCTATAATGAGTCCTATGGGTTCTAATTATAGATTCGAATACGATAATTATGTTACAGATAGATTATTAAGAACTGTTTCACCAACAGGTATAACTAATGAAGTTAAATATGATGCAAATGGCAATCCTATTAGAACTAGAATTAATAATAGAGCCGTTTTCGATGAATTAAATGATTCATACATTTATTACATTAGAAACAAAGGAACTGATAAGTATTTCTTCCTTAACTATGACAAATCAATTCTATTAAGAGAATCAGAGTGTTCATATAGTGTCTTTAATATAATTGAACATGGTGATTATTATGTTATAAAACATGTAATACTAAATAGTTATTATTTAGTAAGTAATAATAATGAAATAAAGCTAAAGAACAGAACAACTATAACAGATGATATGTTGTTTGAGTTAGAACAAGATAATAATGGTTACTATACAATTAAACTTAAAAATACAACCAAGTACTTAAAAGTCGATTCCAATGACTTATTAGTATTAGACGACTATGATGAAGACGAGGAGTATAACTATCAGTTCTATTTTGAACAATATAGTAGAAAGAAATATATTGAATCAAATGCTGAATACTCACAAGATGGTAGATTTATTGAAAGTGTAACAGATACTTTAGATAATACTACTAACTATAGTATTAATACTACAAATGGTTTAACTAATAGTATTACAGATCCTAATAACATAAGTACTAATTATACTTACGATAGTAAATTTAGAGTAACTAATATAAGTAAAGATAATCAAGCTGTATCATATGAATATACCAATAATAATCTTTCAAAGATTACTCATGGTACTAAGAATTATTTATTTAGTTATAATGAATATAATAATCCTTCTAGTGTTGCTATTAATAATACAACGTTAGTTAACAATTATTATGAAAATAATAACGGTAACTTAACTAGAGTATTATATGGCAACAATAGCGAGATTAATTATTCATATGATGATAATGATAGATTAAAAACAGTTACAAAATCAAATGATATTTATAATAATTATTATGATAATTTAGGTAGAGTAACTAAATTATCATCTAATAGTGATACATATAAGTATAATTATGATTTTGCATCAAGATTATCAAGTTATAAATATAATGATTATGAAACGACCTATAGTTATGATAAAGATAATAATGTTATTGCTAAAACTGAAAAACTAAATAATCATAATTACTCATATGATTATGATTATAATGATGAAAAAGCCTTAACTAAAATAACTGTAAATAACAAGGAGTTTAATTATAATTATGATTATTTAGGTAGATTAATTAGTAATAACATTAATAATCACTGTAATGTATCATACGAATATATTACACATGGTAATAAGACAAGTTTAATAATTAATAAAGTAGTTGATGGAAATGATATCTATGAGTATACATATGATAATCTTTATAACATTACTGAAATAAAAAAGAATAATACTTTAACTAATAAGTATTATTATGATAATCATTCACAGTTAATTAAAGAAGATAACATACCTGATAATATTACAATTAATTATACTTATGATAATTATGGTAATATTCTATCTAAAAAAACATATACTTACGGAACAACTACATTATTAGATGAAGATACTTATGAATACAACAATTCTAATTGGCAAGATCTTTTAACTAAGTTTAATAATGATAGTATTACATATGATGCCATTGGTAACCCTACATCTATAGGTAATAAGAGTCTAACATGGATGAATGGTCGAGAATTAGCAACATATTCAGATGGTACTAATTCCATATCTTACAAATACAATCTTAATGGTATTAGAACTTCTAAAACAGTTAATAATATAACAACTAATTACTATTTAGAAGGTAGAAAGATTGTATTTGAAGATAGAAATGGAACTATGATATACTATTTATATAACGGAGACGAGTTATTAGGTTTTATCTATAATAACAACACATACTTCTATCATAAGAATATGTTCCAAGATATAATAGGAATCTATGATTTAGAATTTAATGAAATAGTAACATATGAATATGATAGTTGGGGTGTTATTAAAAATATTACTGATAACAGCAATATAAACTTAAGTATCATAAATCCATTTCGTTATAGATCATACTACTATGACAATGAAACCCAATTATACTATCTAAACTCTAGATATTACAATCCAACAATCGGAAGGTTTATTAATATAGATAAAGTAATTACAGGACAAAAAATATCAAGTTCAAACATATTACTATATTGTGATAATAACCCTATAAACAGAAAAGATTATAGCGGAGAATGGACCACTTATGAACCAGGTCATAAGAGAAAAGGTTTTAGTATCGTAGAAGCAGTAAAAGAAATATTAATTAATAAAAAAACAAGAAAACAATTAGAAAATGAAACGCAAAACTGTTATTCATATGCGACAGCTTTATATTATACATCAGAAAACCCACTTCAAAAGAATTTAAATGGTAAATATACATTAGAAGAATTAAAAGAAGCGGTAATAGCAGATCAAGAAAGGTTTAATAGGAAATATAGAGAAGTTAGCAGCCCAAATATACCTCTACAAGATGACGAATTTATGATTGCAATGAGAGTTACAAAGGATTCGCCGTTTATACCATATAATTATCATTTTATGGTCAAACACGGAGATACTTGGTATGAGAAGGTTGGATTAGACTACCCAAGAAAAGTAAAATTAGATAAAAATGGTATGCCAAAATGGAGTTGGAGAATGGATAGTAAAACAGTGTATTTGATTATATCAGACAGTTAATAAAATTTTTACAGAACGCATTTTAAAAAAATGCGTTCTGTAAAATAATAAAATAATAAAAAGGTGATAAAAATGAATAAAAATACTAGAAATAAAATTATATATATAATTTTGTATTTAATCTTCTTATTTGTAGATATTCAGGCAGGATACTTTTATTCGTTTTTTTCCTCTTCAAGAGCCATAGGCCCGACTCATTATGAATATGGACATGATTACTATAAAGCTGAAGAATACATCTTAGAGACAGAAAAAATGCATTTTATAAAAGAATATTACGATAAAGATTACAAAATACAGCTCTCGACAAGAAAATTATTACCAGTCAATGATAAAAACAAGTTATTAACAAAGTATATTGAATTTTTTTTAACCAAAGCAAAAAAAGATAATTATAATAGCATAGATTTTGATGTTGGTATTATTACCTCAAATGATTATTATGATATAACTCATAATAATGATTATTTCTATTTAGCTATCTATGATTCGGATGAAAGAATCCTATATATATTATCAGACTTTTCCAAGGATATAGAATTTATGGAGAACGAATAAATGAGTATGTTTTTATGGCATCAAGATTTGGAGATGGAATAAATGAAGAATAAAAAAAAGACGATTATAAAAATAATAATAACAATAGTTATTCTCGTAGTATTTTTTTATTTGGGAGGCATTATTTATTCAGTAGAATTTGAATCAATTTATTATAATGGCTTTTATAAAGAAGAATTATACAAATCACCTGATGGTAAATCTTATATATTGAAATCATACTATTATGAAGAACCAAAAAGTTTAAATAAAAAATATAAGCTTGGAAATAAAAAAATAGAAGAAGTAGAAAAAAACATAAAATTAACAATAGAGAAATTAAACGAGTTGAATGAAAATATTATTATTAATTTCGATTATAATAAAATCACATCTGATGATTATTATCTTATGATTAATAATAAAAATCCTATTTATTTTCAATACTATGATAAAGAGGAACATATTTTTTATGAAGTATGCTTAAATGAATAGTACATATAGCAAAAGTTAAAAGAATAAATACTTTTGCTTTTTTTCATGCATAAAAAAACGAACTTCATAAAAAAAGTTCGATAATATCTCAATGGGGCCATAATTTAACGTGTTTACGAAAAATCGGCACAAATCTATGAACTGAGATTGGCTCAATTACTTGAGTAAAATATATCACATTATTTTGACATTTGCAAATGATTATGATTTGTCGTATTTATAAAAACCTTCCCCAGAGGATTTCCCTAATTTTCCTTCTTCAATATATTGGTTTAACATATTTAACATTCCTTTGTAATTATAAGGTAACATCATTTTCTTTAATAAAGGACTCATTAATCCAGGAACTTTTTGATATTGTTCAACTATATTTTTTGCAGTTGTCAATCCTACAGTATCAATAATTTCAAATGGTCCTTTTGGAGCACCTGTTCCTCTTTTCCAGGCAATATCAATACTTTGAGCATCAGATATTCCATTCGTTAATAAATCCATACCACTTAATAAAAATGGTACAAGCATAGAATTTAATAGATATCCTGATTTTTCTTTTAATACTGGAAGAGGTAGCATTCGAATA
>JAEEGK010002372.1_pt1 | contig 47190 bp, 24 predicted proteins | sample 8958771 | NCBI WGS metagenome assembly JAEEGK01 (sample SAMN16246547, study PRJNA631951) | gut metagenome | biome: gut microbiome; feature: rumen; material: SC-attached | host: Bos | place: Iran: Karaj | collected 2018-10 | reverse complement strand
TACTGTTCCAATATCTATTCCTAATATTCTTTTATTTTCTTTTATTTATTTTTTTATTTTGTTGTAAAAATTTAATATAAAATATTTTATAAAATTTAATATTTATTATTTTATAATTATATATATAAATAAATTAATTACTATTATTATATAGTAAAATAAAATTATAATAATTATAATAAATTTTCCTAATTTTTAAAATTTATTTTAGTAAATGGAACAACAACAATCTTTTTTTTTCTTTTTTTCATTTTGTTTAATTTGGAAAATTTTTTTTGCTAAAATTTCAAAAACTTCTTTACAATTAAAATCATTAACTGCAGAAGTTTCAATATATTCACAACCCCATTTATTTCCTAAATTTCTAGCATCAGAATAATTAATTTTTCTTTCTAAATCATTTTTATTTCCAACTAATAAAATAGGACAAATTTTTCCATTTTTAATTTGTAAAATTCTTTCTATTTTATCATTTAAACAATTAAAACTTTCTTCATCATTAATAGAAAAAACTAAAATAAATCCATCACCAAAATTAATCCAAGTATCCATTTTATTTTGATATTCTTTTTCTCCTCCTGTATCTAATATTTCAATATTATAGGTTAATTTGTCTATTTTTGCTACTGATTTATATTTGTCTTCTATTGTTGGATCATGTATTTTTGGTATATTATAATTTATAAAACGATATATTAAACAACTTTTTCCTACTTTTGTATTTCCAATTAGTGATATTCTAATTGGAGTTTCTGACAATTCTAACTATAAGTTTTTTTATTATTATAAGTTCTTACTAAATCAATTTCTTTGTTTGTCATTTTTATTTTTTTTATTAATTTTTATTTTTTTTAATAAATAATATTTATTTTATTATTAATTTAATTGTTTAAAAACAGTTTTTTAAAATAAAAAATATATAAAATGTCAAATGATTCATTTCAAAAAAAATTTAAAGATCAAATTCAAATAATGGGAAAAGGAGGAATAACATCAATTCAATCAACTCAACCAATACAACCATATCAAAATAATATGAATAATTATTATATGCCACAAAATCAACAAAATATGATAAATATGAATTATCAAAATATGAATTATGGAAATCAAAATTTTAATCCTCAACAACAATTTATGAATAATAATTATAATAATAATATGATGAATAATAATTTTAACAATAATATGATGAATAATAATTTTAATAATAATATGATGAATAATAATTTTAATAATAATAAGAAGAATAATCCAAAAAAAAAAAATGATTTTTCTGGTTGGGCAGAAATTTATAATCAAGAAGTAAAAAATAATAAAAATAATAAAAATATTCCTAAAACAAATAATAGAATTAAAAGTGGTGGTGAAATGATAATGGCTAGTAATAAAAATCAACAAGTAAATGATAAAGTAAAAAAACCAAAACAAAATAAAGCAACGACCCCTCAACCTCAAAAAAATAATATTAATATGAATCAAAATAATCAATTTCAAATGAATCCTATTAATTTAATGTATCCTCAAATGATGATGAATAATCCTAATTTTAATCCTTATGCACCATATCAACAAATGATGATGAACAATAATTTTAATCAAATGCAAATGAATAATAATTTCAATAATAATTATAATAATAATAATCTAAATCAAATGCAAATGAATAATAATTTCAATAATAATAATTTTAATAATAATAATAATAATAATAATTTTAATTATGAAAATTCAAAAAATACAAATTCAAATAGAAGTAATAAAAGTGTTCAATATGTAGAATATAAACCATATACTTTAAAAGATTATAAAGAATTAACAAGATCAAAAATAGTAATGGGTCCCTTAGGAGCAAATATAGGAACAAAAGAATGGGAAGAAAAAAAAGCAAAAATGAAAAGAATGGAAACATATTCAAATAGAATAAATCAAACACATAAAGGAATAAATAAATTAAAAAAAGATACTCCACAAGAAGAAATAGAAAAAAATTTAAAATTAAAAATGGAAAATAGTCATAGATATAGAACATATGAATATGGTAAATTAATTCGTACTGCTAGAAATTATGATTCTAATTCTAAAATAAGTGCAATTACTGGAAATAATGATAATTATTATAAAGATTTAGGAGTTATAAATGAAAATGAAGAATATAGAATAAAAACTGGAGATGCTAAAATTATTAATACTAATTCTAATTTAAATAATAATTTTGATTTTAATGAAGGTAATAATAATTTTCTTAATGAAAATGTTAATAGATTTGATTATACTTTTAAAAAAGATATTTCAAATTTTGAAAATGAAGAAAATAATAATAATATTAATAATAATAATAATAATAATATTCCTAATTTACAAAATTTAATTGAACAAAATGAAAATTATAAAGCAAAAATAGCTGATATTAAAGATTCTTTACTTTAATTTTTTTGAAATATATAGTTTTGTTTTAAAAATTATATATGATTAAAAAATTAACATATAAAATAAATTTTAAATTTATTATGATTTTATTTTATTATAAATAATTAAATTCAAGAATCAGCAGATTTCTCATATTTTTAAAATAAATTATATTTGAAATAATTCCTAAAACAGTTTTATTATTCATATTTTTATTTTAATTTATATCTATAATATATTAATTACATAAATTCTTTAAATGTTTTTATAAATTAGTTATTCATTTTTAGTGATTAATTCCTAAAATAAATTAATTTTATAATATCTTTTAAATTGTTTTTTAAATTTATTAAATATAAAATTATCAACGTTATTAATTGAATAATATTCTTTTTGATTATTAAAAAATAATTTATTTTTTTTTGAAAAATTATTGCTTAATACAAATTAATTCCCTAATAAACTATAAATTAAATTATTTATATATAATATAGAGAATAACAATCCTTTAGGAAAAATATTTAATATTTTTTAAAATTATATTTTTAATGGTTGTTATATTTTATCTAAATATTATTTGATTTAATTCTATATTAAAAGAAAAATATCCTATACTTTAATTAAATTAATAATTATTATATAATATAAAAGTCAACAATCTTTAAATTTTATATATTTTAAAGTATTTAAAAAAATTTAAATAAAAATTTAAATATTATAAACTTAAATATTCAAGACCAACAAAGCCCCCTAAAAAATTTTTAAATTAAATTAAAAAAATTCGATTAACAAAAAGAGCAATAACTTTTTTTAATTTTGGGTATAATTTCACCACTCTCAACCTTATCTCTAAATTCCATAAGTAATTTTGGACAATTACAACAAATAATATCAACTCCTATTGCAAATAAATTAGAATAAATTTCAAAGTTTTCTTCTTCATTCATTTTAAACCAAGCCATAACTCCCATATTACTATCATGTGCTTTTTTACAAATATCTTCAGTAACATCTTTATTATAAATATTTAAAGTACAATTTTCAGCATCAAATTTATATTGAAATCTATATAACCAAAAATAAAAAAAAGGAGGATATAAAAAACCAAATTCAATTTTTTCTTCATTATTTTCGTTATATTTTTTAATATATTTATAATAATAATCATGAAAAAAAGAAGAAATTTGAATTTGATTTTTCATATTATATTTCTCAATTAATTGAATTAATATTGGAAATACTTTTTCATATCTTTTATCTTTTATTTCAATATTAATAAATAATTTATTTTTACATAACTGAAATACTTCTTCTAAAGTTGGAATAGGTTCATTTCCAATTTTAGTTTTAACATTTTTTAAATCTTTTAAATAATATTCAGTAATAAATCCTTTATGATCAGTAAATTCATCAAGTTGTCCTTCACTTCCTCCATGTAAAACTACTGGAATTAAATCTTGACTTAACCATATATCTAATTCTATTCCATCTAAATTATATTCTATTGCTCTATTATATGCTTTTATTGTATTTTGAGGAAATTCTCTATTTACTCCTCTATGAGATTCTATATATATTCTATGCTTTTTTGTAATGGAAAATGAATTTCTTTTTAAGGTTGAGATATTCATTTTTTTTTTTTTTGGTTTTTTTTATATGATATATTTATTTATAGCTTTTTTGATATTTTAATTTTTTTTTCATACTCTTTTTTTTTTAAATTATTTTTAAATTTTTGTGTATTATATTTTTTATTTATTAATTATTTTAAATAATATTAAATGGGAAATAAATTTTGTTCTTGTGAAAATTTTTTTAATAATAAAAATGAATCAATTTCTTTAGCTTATCAAAGTAATAAAGATATATTAGAAAAACCCAATTCTTCTTTAACTAAAACCATTATTTCTGTTAATAATGAACAAAAAAAAAATGATTCTAATAATTATAATGATGTTATTAAAGAAAATTTAAATAACGATATGAAGAAGAATGGTTCTGAAAAAACCAATACTGGTTTTAATACGAATGAAACAGGTCAAAAAAATTTTTATAATCATAATATAGAAAAAATAATTTATAATAAAGAAGAGGAAGATTATAATAAAGAAGATAATAATTTGGAAAATGAAAAAAAATTAATTTATGAAAATGATAACGTTAAAAAGTATAATTTAAATGGTTCTGAATTTAATAATAATTTTATTCATGAAAATATTATTGAAGAAAAATTAGAAAAAGAAAATAATAACAATATAAATAAAAAAGAAAATAATAAAAATAAATTAACTTTTGATGATTTATATGATGTAATTAATTCAAATAATAAAAATGAAAATAATGAAAATAAAAATATAAATAGTAATGATTATCAAAGTAATCAATATAAAAATGAAAATAATGACAATAAAAATATAAATAGTAATGAATATCAAAGTAAACAATATAAAAATGAAAAAGAAAGTGAAAATAATGAATTTGATAGTGAACAATTATATCAGAATCAAAAAGAAAATTATACTTTTTCTTTAGGTGATGAAGATTGAATAAAAATTTTTATTATAATTAATATAAAATAATATATAAAAAAAATTTCATTTTTTTTATTTTTGAAAATTATTAATTATTTAAATAATATATTTCCAAAAAAAAAATATTAATTAATGAGAAATAAAGAAAATTTCACTTCAAACTCTCAAACAGATAATATAAATGAATGTGTTCAAAATTTATATATATATAGTGAAACTGGTAATTCTAAAAAATTACAAGAATTAACAGATAATAAAGAATATTCAAGTTCAACGTTAAATAAAGCATTTCGTAAATTAATACCAAAATTTGAAGCAAATGAAGAATATGAAAAATGTGTTTCAATATTAATGTCTTTAAATTTTAAAGTTAATTATAAATTAACTAATGATAATTCAAGTACAATTTTAATGCGTATTTTAGGAAAAGGAGATATTGCATTATTAAAAACTTTTTTTAAATATGAATCTGAAAAAATTAATTTTGAGTTAAGAGATGCTAAAAATAGAACTGCAATTCATCATTTATTTATAAAAAATTCACTTGAAACTGATGTAATTGCTATTATAAATTATTTACTTAATGATTATTGTGATAATAATAAAAATTTATATAATATTATAATTTCTTTATTAGAATGTTATGATTTAGATGGAAATGTTCCTTTAGGAATTTGTTTACTTAAAGGTTGGTATAATATGACTTTAATATTAATTAAATTAATAAAAGAACATAGACATGAAAATAATAAAAAAAATAATTTTATTCATTTATGTGTTTTAGGAAATAGAAATTCTATTTTATGTTTAAAAATTATATTATATTATTGTAAAATTGAAGATTTAAAATCAAAAAATTGTGATGGATTAACTCCTTATCAATTAGCTTATAAAAATGGTTATGTTCATTTATGTAAAATTATTGATGAATATGAAAAAAATTTTAATAATGAAATTTATAAAAAATCTTTTTTTAATGAATTTGAAAGATATTTTCATCTTGGTTATAATGATTTAATTTCAAATACTTTAAATTATTTTAGTAATGGTGAATATGAAAATTGTATTGCAAATTTAAAAAATTGTCAATATTATCATAATTATATTAAATCAGGAGATGATGATGGAAAAATTAATAATTGTTCTATTGAATGGAATTATCTTTTATCAGAACATAAATTAATTTTAGAATCAGAGGATAAAAATTTAAAAAAAGAAAAAAATAAGGATACTTCAAAAAAAAATAAAGATATTAATAATAATATTAATCAAAAAAATAATTATTGTTTCCCTAATCAAGAACAATTTAAAAATTTTTTTGATAAAAATTTATATAATATTAATATATGGGAATCAAATAATGTATGTTCTGAAAATAATGAAGAAATAATTCATAAGTTATCAAAAAAACATTTTTTATTATATAATAAAGTTATTTTTTATTTAAAAAGTGGAAATCTTGATTCTGTTTTTTCAACAATTAATTTATATTTAACAAATGTTTTCCCAAATAATAATATAATATTATATAAATGGGTAATTTATGTGAGTTCAACTTTAATGCTAATTGAAATTTTTATTTATTTAGATTATTATGAAATTGCAGAAATGATTTTAAATTCAATAGAAAAGACTTTATTTACACATAATAAATATTATATTAATAATCTTTATTCAATGGATGAAGAAAAAATATTTGAATATCTAAATAAAAATGAAATTATGAATCAATTTTCCAAAACTTGGGATGAAGTTTTTTGTTATTTTAATTTATTGAAAATGAGAATAAATGTTAAAAATTCAAAAAAATATATTGCACAATATAAAAAACTAATTAATAATTGTCAATATATAAATGAATTAAAAATTTTTAGAAGGTTAAAAATGTTATATATTTGTTTAAAAGTTTATAAGAATTATTATTTAAATTTTCAAAATTGTTTTAAAAAATTAAAATTTTTGCAAGATGAAGATGATATGTGTATTTTTTATCATAATTCTTTAGGAATTTTAAATTTAAAATTAAAAAATTATTTCACAGCAGAATTCCATTTTCGACAAGCTTTAGATATTTATAAAAATTGTTTAAAAAAAAATGAAAAAAAAATTAATATAGATTTCAATATCAATTATATTTGTTCAATAGAATATAATATTTCACTTTCATATTTTTATCAAGGTAAATTTATTGAAGCAAGGGAAATTTTATTAAAATTATCTAAAATTAATATAATGAAAAATAACTATAAAACTTGGTTTAGATTAGGATTATGTTCAAAAGAAATTGAATTAAGTAAATATAATTTAAATACAAATTTTCAATCATCAATTATTAATACAACTAAAGAATATAATTTTGATGAAAAAAAAAATGAAATAAATACAAATCAAAATAAAAAGAATAATGCTGAAAATAATAATGAAAATAAGAATTTAAAAAAAGATGATTCATTAGATGAATTATATAATGAATTTTTAAAAGAATATAAATATGAATATGAAGATGAAAATGAAGAGAATTTATCTTATATAGAAAATATTCCTTTAAAAAGAATAATATTTAAATGTACACATAATTCAAATAATCCTTTTAAAAATTCTATATATTTGGAGGAGTCAATTAATTCTTTTAAAAAAGTAATTTTTCTTTCTAAAAAAAATTTATATAATCAAAAATCAATAAAAAATATAATTGAAATATATTACAATGAAATTGAAAAAGATAATGAAGAATTTTCCCAAAATTATAAACTAAGAATTAATATTAATATTTTATGTGAATCATATTTAAATTTAATATTTTGCCTTTCATTCAAAGAAGAATGGAATGAAATAATAATTATTATAAATGAATTTAGAAAAAGAAAATTGACCTTTTCGGAAGATATATATATAAAAATAGATCAATATGAAATTGAGGCATATATAAATATGAAATATTTTGAAAAGGCAAAAAATTGTATAATGAATTGTTTAAATAAACATAGTGAAATATTTCAACATTTGAATTTAGATTATTTTTCAAAAAGAAATTTAGAAAATATTAATGGAATATATTATAAGATAAACTTATTTTATGGTTTATCATTAATAAATATTAAAAATAGAAATTATAAAGAAGCCGAGGGAAATATAATGAATATTTTTAATTTTATTTCCAAGAAAAATGATTTACCAAATTTTTTTATTGACTTGATTATATATTTTAATTTAATTAAATTAAATGATTCAAATTTAAAAAAAGAAGATTATATTAGATTTAAAAATAATATTTTAAATATGATAAAAATTAGAAAAATTAATTTAAATAAAACTATCAATGATTATTAATTTATTTTTTTAATTTAAATTTAAATTTTAAAAAAATAATCATACATATATAAAATGATATTTGAATTTTTTTAAATGAAAAGTATGCTTTTTAAAATATTTTATGATTGCTAAACATTATTTATTATAAATCATATATGCTTTAAGTGAAACAAATTTTTCTTTACTCAACATTTTTTTAAATTTAATTTACTCTCTATAAACATAAAAAAACCATTATTCTGAACTTTTAAATATATTTATAAATTTAAAATATTATTTTTAATTATTATAAAAAATAAATAATTTTTTAATTTCATATTTCAATATTTTTTACAGAAAAATTTTTAATAATAATAATATTAATAAAAAAACAAATAGAAAAGTTTATTTATATTCAAAAAACCATTTTTTCTTTTTCAAATCATAAATATGTCTTCCATGAGTTTTAATATTATTAGTATTTTTCCAATCAATAGCAATAACCTTATCTTGATAAACACTTCCTCCAAATTTAAAATTTGCAGGTATTAAAATATCTTTTGCCCTATAAACAGTTTTTGTTTCAGTATTTAAAATAAAAGAATGATGAAATAATTTTCCATTTCTATCTCTTCCTCCAAAAATTAATATTTGATTTTCACTGATAGTAATAGCCAAAGAAGAATCACAACCAAACCAAGAAAAACCAGGATCAAAAGGTTTAAATAAATTCCAAGAATCATTCATATTTTTAATATTAATAAATTCAATAGAATCAATAGATTCAAATTTATTTGTTCCTCTAATAACATATAAATAATTATTATTATAAATACATAATGAAGGATTTAATCTTGAAATATTTAAATTTGGCATTTTTTCCCATTTTTTATTTGTTAAATGGAAACAAAAACAATCAAATAAATAATTATTTTTTTCTCCCATTCCACCAATAATATATAAATTATTATTAAAAAAAATTGATGAATGAAATGCTATTTTTTGAGGCATTTTATCTATAAATTCTATTTTTTTTGATGACCATCTAAATGATAATAATAAATTACTTGAATCATAATTTGCAAAATCAATTCCTCCTGATATAAAAAATAAATCAAAATCATCAAAAATAACTGAAATTGAGTGATTTAATGAAGGAAAACCTTTTAATGTTTCTCTAAAATCTTTTGTTTCAAATTTTTCAAAATGAGTGTCATATAAACTTATTGTTGTGGAATTTTCTATATAACTTAATATGTATCTTTTATATGATTGATGATAATTATAATTTATATCTTTTAATAAAAGACAATAATCTGATACTATTATAGGATTTATTATTTTGGAATTTGAATCTATTTCTTTTATTAATATTGAATTTGTGTTTGAATATTCGTTTGAATATTTATTTACTTTATTAACTATATCTTTTATTCTATTAAAATTTTTTATTATTTTATTCATTGTTTGGATATCTTTATTTTCTCTTTTTGAATTTGATTTATTATTTTTGTTGTTATTATTATTATTTTCATAAGATTTATTAATTGGATCACTTAAATAAATTGAATTTGAATATTCATTATCTATATTAATTTTTTGAATATCATGATTATTTAAACTATTATTATTCTCTAAATAAAGTATATTTCTATTTTTTATTGAATCTAATTTTTTTTTTCCATTTGTATATATTTTTAATGAATCTTCTTGATTTAAATTATCAAAATTATTATTACTAGTAAAATCTGTATGAATACTTTGTGATAATATATTTAAATTATTATTAAAATTAAAACTTTTTTGTGATTTGTGATGAATTTTTTTTTTTTTTGAAACCATTTTAACTCCATCAATTCCAACTATAATTTTATTGATTTTAGGTTCTTCAATTTCATCTAAAAAATTTTGAAAATCAAAAATATTTTTATTTTGAAATTTGGAATTCCTTGATTTATTATTTATTTCTTCAGTCAAAACTTGATTATATTCATTATATTCATCATCATAAATTATTGTTATTTCTTCTTCATCATCTTCATCTTTTTTTTCAATAATTTGATTTTCAAATATTTTCTTTTTATTTTTTTTTGTTATAGAAGATTTATTTATATTTCGTGTTGGAATTTTTTCATTCTCTACAACCAAATATTTATTTTTTTTATTATTTTGTAACAAATTATTATATGAAAATAATAAATTATTTAAATCATTTAGATTAATATTATTAAATAATTTAGGATTTTCTTTACATATTTCTAAAAATTTAATTATTTCTTTTTTTGAATTATCTATATTAATTTTAGTAATATTTGATAAAAATAATTTTTCAACAAAATCTGAATATCCTAAAAAGAATTTTTCTTGAATTTTATTGATTGAAAAATGAATTGTTTCATAAATTTCACTTTTACTTGTTGATAAAATATATTTATAATGATTAATATATTTAATTATATTATAACATTCCTCACATAATTTTTTAATTTCTGATAACATTTCATTTGTATTTGTAAAATATTTTTGATCACATTTATCAGAATGTTCAATCCAAGTATACATTTTATTACATTTTTTACATAAAATAATTTTTGATTTTAATATTTTCAAAACTAAATTTAAAAAAGCATAATTAACTTGAAAATTTGATTTATTATCTTTATTAAAAGGAGTTTTACATATTGGACAAAATGTTTTTTTTATTCTTATTAAATTATCAATACAATGTAAACATAAATTATGATTACAAGGAAGTAAATAAGGTTTTGTTAAAGAAGAAAAAAAATAAGAACAGACTCTACAACGAATTTCTTCATCTTCTTGATGTTCTTCATTAAATGAAGAATAAGTATTCATTATAGTTTTATTTTTTTATTTACATTATTTTTATTTGAAATTTAAAGTTTTTCATAGAATTATTTTTTTAAATAATATTCTTTATTTTAAATTTATTTTAGAGAATAATATTTATTATAAAAAAAATATTGTTAAAATTAAATAATATATTTATATTTTTTTATCTCCAATTGAAGCAATAATTGACCAAATATTTAAACTATCTCCTAAAGTTGGATATAATTTATCAGAAAATTCTTCTAAATTTTTCATAAAACTTTCACAATATTTATTTGTTAATTTCCTTAATTCATCAATATTATTTCTATTTGCATAACAAAATTGTTTTCTCAAATTTTCACAAATTAATGTTTCATGAGTACACATTTTTGAATAAGCATAATTTTTATCTTTCATTAATAATATTCTATCTATTTTTTCAATATCTTCAGTAATTTCCCATTTTGTAATATCCATTGTAACAAATAATTTATCTTTTTTTTGAATTAATCTATTATTTTCATATATAAATTTATTTTTTATTTCTTCTCTACTTACAATTAATTCATTATATGATTTACCTTCCATTTTAACATATTTAAAAAAGTTTTTAATATTATCTTTTATGATTTCATTTTGATTAAAAATAATTTTTTTCCAATTTTTAAAAAAAACACCTAATTTTTCATATGTTTTAATAATTTCTTCTTTCATTTGAACTCTATTATTAAGTAAATGAAGTAATTCAAAATCTCTTTGAACATCTTCTAAACAAATAACAGCTTCATTAATTTGATTATAAAAATTTCTTAAACTATAATTTAATCTATCAAGTAATTGATCTTGAATATTAAAATAATTAGTAATATTAGTAAAATATTTTTCATTATTAATATCATTTTTACTAATAATTAACTTACCATTTATAGTTCTATTATCTTCAATAATATTTGAAGGAATATAAGAAGATAATTCTCTCATTTTCATTTCAAATTGATTTCTATCAATATTTGATAAAAAAGAAACTAAAGCTTCAGAAGATTTAAAAGTTTCATTTAAAAGTAAATCTTGTAAAAATTTATTTAAAAAAAACATTCTTTTATCAATAAAATCAACTTCAAATCTTCTTGAACCAATTCTTTTTCCTGGTATAGGAGGAATAAGTAATCTAGGAAAATAATTTCTTAATATTTGTCTTAACCAAATAAAATCAGAATATCTTCTAAATACATTCCAATTTAATTCAGGTGTTATACTAGTACATATTTCATATAAAATATAATTACTAGAAAAAAAACCAGTTTCAATTACTTTTGGATTTTTTATTGTAATTTTAATATTTTTATCATTTAATATACTTTTTTCTAATAATTTACATTTTATTTCTTGAATATTATGGAAATTATTATTTGATTTTACAGGTGGTGGTATTGTTTCCATATTTAATTCTATTGATTCTACCATATTTTCATTTTGTTTATATTCATTTTCTTTTTTTTTTTTAAGTGATATTTTTTCGTTTTCTTCTTTAATAAATGATTCTATTACTTTCTTTAATTCTTCAATGGTCCAATTTGATAAATTGTCTCCTTTACTTCCTTCTATATTCATACAATATGAAAAAAATAAGTTTTTATCATAATTATTATCAATTATTTGGGATTTTATTAAGTTTTGCTTTTCTAAAATTCCATAATCAATGTTTAAAGAATTTGATAAAGAAGAGTCTGATTCTTTCATTTGGAGAATTTAATTTAATTAATCTAGAAATTATTTTATGTATTTTTATCTTTATAATAAATTTTTTATTTATAAAATAAATTTTATTTATTTAATTTGATTTATTTTTTTAATTATGAACAATTCATTTTTTTTTTATTCTTCTTAAAAAAGTTTAATTGAAATATTTGTGTTTATTTTTAAACAAATATATAATTAGTAGAAAAAAAAAAATAAAAAAATAATTAAATAAAATATCATTTATTTTCCTTCATATTTAACTAATTTTCTTTATTATCAGAATTAACATTTCAATCTTAAAAATTTAACATTTATCATTCATCATCTCAATTATATAAAAAAATACTCCAAAAGTAATAAAATATCAAAAGGTAGAATTTACAAAATATGAAAAATATAATATTTAAATTTTTTAAATTTAAATTCTTTTTCAATTAAAACATCAATAAAAATTGAATCAATAATAATTTTTTAGTAAACAAATCTCAAAAAAAAATTATTTATTCAAGATAATAATAGTGAAATTGGAATATAATTACCTTTTTTAATTGATTTATCAATTCAATTAAAATTAGATATTATATCAATTGATTATTCAAATAGAGAGAAAAAAAAAGAAGTAATAACAATCTTTGTAATGATATTGATTCAGTTATCGAATTTATAACTTCATTTAATTTGATGAAATTATTAAAAAAATAGAAAAATCTAAATTAATTATAATTTCCTATATTTAAGTAATATTATATACAATATTTAATAAAAAAATAAGTTTGAATATTATTTTCAAACAATTAAAATAAATTATTAATAAATGGGAAAAACTCAATATCCACTTTTTAAACAAATTGATATTTTTGGTATTTCTCCACTTTTTACAATAAGAGGAAGGGCAACATTCCAAACTCAAATTGGTTCTTTTTTAACAATAATTTGTGTAATGTTAATTGTAATATATATATCAATTTTTTTTAATGAAATGATAAATCATAAATCACCAAATATTCAATCAACAATTTATTATGATGAAACACCTTCAGAAATTCAATTAAAAAAGAAAAATTTTATATTTATTTTTGGTTTAAAAACAAAAGATAATATTAATTTTATTGATGAAAGGATTTATAATGTAGAAGGAAATCAAATAAAAATAAATTTAAGTGATAAGGATGTTAATAATTATGAAAATGATTCATTAAATATAATAAAGTGTAGTGAATATAAATTTGAATTATCAAATGAGATTTTTAAAAAATTACCTTTAGATAATTTATATTGCATTGATAATGATTTGAATCTTAAAGGTGAATATATGTCTAAATTTTGGAATTATGTTAGATTAAATTTTTCAAAGTGTCAAAATTTAACTGAAAATCAAAATTTTTGTAAATCAGAAAAAGAAATAAATGAAATTTTAAATGGAGGATATATTGAAATATATATTCCAGATTATAATTTTGAACCAATAAAATATAATGATCCATATAATATATATATTAGAAATTTATATAAATCATTCTCAATTAAATATTTTGAAGATATATTTTTATATTTTAAATTAGTTGAAATAATAACTGATTCAGGTTTTTTTTTTGAAAATAAAAAAAAAATTAATATTACTTCTTATGATTATATTCAAAATGACATTGATTTTAGAGATTATAATCATTTTTTATCAATATCAGTGAGAGTTTCTTCAAAAAGAGAAATTTATGAAAGATCTTATATTAAACTCCAAACAATTTTTTCAAATGTTGGAGGAATGTTAAAAATTTTATTATTAATTGGAGAATATATAGTTTATTTTATAAGAATGACATTATATAAAAATTATATTTTAGAATTTTTTAATTTAGATGAAAGTGAAATTAGATTAAAGAAAATAAGGAAAAAATATAATTTACCAGGAAATTTAAATCTTAAAAATCATACAATGTTTAGTAATATGAATAATATAATAGAAAATAATAATTCTTTTATTGTTAAAAAAAACAATAATGATATGTTAGAGTCAAATCTAGGTAATATAATAGAAGAAAATTCAGAAAGTAAAAGTTTTACTAATAGTAAGATAAAAAATAGTTTTATTCTTACTGGGACAAAAAAAACAGTTCAAAATAATTATTTATTAAAAAAAAATGAATTTTTATGTGAAAAATCAAAAAGTAAAGAAAATAAAAATACATTTAATTTATTATATAGAAATTCAAATAAAGAAGAAGAATCAAATTTAAATTCTATTTTTTTAAAAAAAGAGAAATCCACTTTATCATATGGACAATTAATATCTCCAAAACAAAAAAAAACTTCAAGTTTATTACATAGACCTTTATATAGAAATAGTGAGAAAAAAGATTCTTTTTTAATACATAAAAACTCTAATAGAAATGATATACCCAAAAAAACATCATCCGTAATTTTTAATATAAACGATATCCAAAATAATTTAAATTCCAAAAAAAATAGCATTTTTCATATTAATTCAATTATAAGTAATAGTAATCATAATTTTTTTAAAAATAAAGTAAAAAGTGATAATTTACATAATAATTATAGAACAAAATATTCTAGCATAACTGAATTGAAAAGAAGGGGTAGTGATATAAGTGATAACAGTTATATAATAGGAAGAAAAAGTGGTAAACAGCAATTATTTATTCCAAAAACTAATTTAAGAATAATTAAAGTTCCTGGTTTTTGTACTGATTTTGTATGTAAAAAAAATACTTTGAGTACAATTAAACAAGTACATGAAAATTATAAAGAAATTCAATTTTTATTAGATATAGTACATTATCTTAAATCACAAAATGAAATTAGTATTATTGAAAAATATGTGTTTTCTGAAGAACAAAGAAAAGTTTTGTCTTATACTTATACTTTTGAAGCTGATTTTGGTTTAGAAAGAAAAGGATATGAATATATGATTAAACATAAAAAAAATAAATTTGATGATAAAGAAATGAATGAAACTACAAGTCAAAATCAATTATTGGCTTTACAAAATAAAAGTGAAATTTAAATTTATATATTTATATACATAATTGTAATAAAGATAATTTAAATTAATAGGTTGATTATAATATATTTATGTATTTCTCCAATTAATAATTTAATATTATTGATTATAAGATTTAATAAATGTAATATTTATAGAATTCATTTTTTGTATTAATATTTTATTCAGTATTACCAAAAATGTAATCATTTGAAAAATATCTTTTATTTTATTTTTAATTTATTTTATTATTAATAAATATTAATTATATTAAATTTATATGTATTGAGAAAATTATTTTTTACTTTTTAAATTTTATAAATCTCAATAAATGATAATTTATTCAATAAATGATAATTTAATTATTTAATTCTTTTTATTTATTATAATAAATCTATTTTATTTTTATTAAATTTATCTTTTTTTTAATATATATTATATTAAATAAAATATTTTCTTCATCATTTTTTTATTTTATTTTAGATTTGTTTAATAATAATGTTTATTTAATATAAAATAGCGTAATTACCAATAATTAATAAATAAATTATTTAAATTTGTATTACATTTTATTACAAATTAATTTTTTGTTTAGTAATTAATTAATTTAATAAAAATAAATAAAAGTTAAAAAAAAAAAGTGAAAAAAATTGAATAAAAATCCAAAAACCTTTTTTAAAAAAAAGCAAAAAATTTAAAAAAAATGTCTGAGCAACAAATTGTATTAGGAATAGATTTAGGAACAACAAATTCTTGTGTATCAATATGGATAAACGGCAAAATAGAAACATTAGCAAACAAAATGGGTCATCGAACAACTCCATCAATGATATGTTTTACAAAAAATGAAGTAATTGTAGGTGATGCAGCAAAAAATACAATGCTTCGTTTCCCAACAACAACAATATATGGAATAAAAAGACTGATAGGAAGAAACTTTAATGATAAAGAAGTACAAAATGATATGAAATATTGGCCATTTAAAATAATAAAAGGTCCAAATTCAAATAAACCAAAAATAGAAGTTGAATTTCAAAATAAAAAACAAACATTTTTTGCTGAAGAAATATCAGCAAAGGTTTTAGTAACAATGAAAGAAATAGCAGAAGAATTTTTAAATAGAAAAGTAAAAGATGTTGTTATAACTTGTCCAGCATATTTTAATGATTTACAAAGAAAAGCTACACAAATGGCAGGAAAGATTGCTGGATTAAATGTTCTTAGAATTATTAATGAACCTACTGCTGCTGCTATTGCTTATGCCTATAATAGGAAAATTAATAATGACCAAAATATTCTTATTTTTGATTTAGGTGGTGGAACTTTTGATGTTTCAATAGTTAATATTGATGGAGATCTTTATGAAGTTAAATCTAATTGTGGTGATATGCATTTAGGAGGAGATGATTTTGATAATTCATTAGTGGATTATTGCTTAAAGGAACTTAAAAATAAAGGTTATGATTTTTATAATAATACTAAAATGAAAACTAAATTAAAAATTGAATGTGAAAAGGCTAAAATTTTTTTAACTTCCTTAGAAGATACTAGTATTAGTTTAGAAGATATTGATCAAGAAATTAAAATTTCAAGAGCTGAATTTGAAGAAATTTGTAAAGATTTATTTAATAAATGTATTCCTATATTAGATAATGCAATAAAAGATGCAGAATTAAATAAAGAAAATATAAATGAAATAATTTTAGTTGGAGGTTCTTCAAGAATACCAAAAATACAAGAAATAATAAAAGAATATTTTGGAAAGAATCCATTAAAAGATATAAATCCAGATGAAGTTGTTTCAATGGGAGCAGCAATACAAGGATTAATAGTAAATCCAGATACAAAACAAATTGATGGAACTGGAATAGACAAAATGGTAATAATGGATATAATTCCATTATCTTTAGGAATAGAATTAGATGATGGAGAAATGGATTTTATTATTAAAAGAAATACTTCAATTCCATATGAACAAACTAAAAAATATCAATTATCCAAAGATTATAATACTAAATTTACTATAAAAATATATCAAGGTGAAAGATTAATTGCTCAGGAAAATACTTTATTAGGGAAATTTACAATTTCTGGTATTCTTCCTAAAAAAAAAGGAGAAGTTATTGTTGAAGTTACTTTTTATATTAATAGTGATGGAATTTTAGAAGTTAAAGCTGAGGAAACTAGTCTAGGAAAAGGGAATACTTTAAAAATTGGAATTGATAATGTATTTGATGAAAAAACTATTCAGGAAATGATTAAAAAAGCAGAAGAATTTCATAAAATGGATTTAATGTTTATAGAAAGGAATAAGGAAAAAGAGAAATTGATAAAATTAGCTCTTGAAAAAAAAAATAATGAAAAGGGTAAAATTGTTGAATTTTCGAAAGGAATTATAACATGGATTAGAAATAATGAAGATTCATCTATTGATGAAATTAAGCAAAAATATCAGGAATTAATTAATTATAAATAAATTAGAAAAAATATAATTTTTCCAATTTAAAATATAATTTAAATAATCAATTAATAATTGAAAAAAAAATATAATAAAATATTTCAAATATTAAAATTATTTAATGTTATAATAAAAAATTTTTCCTTCTAAAATATTTTTTTAATATTTTAATATAATATAAATGAGTATTTAATATGAAGTATCATATTTTCTAAATTTTTTTTTTTTTTTTAAATAAACCAAATTGCAGATTACCATTTGGATTTTTATCTTTTAAAACAATTCTAGTCTTTGCTGCATCATCATAAACTTCATCTTGAATTTGTAACATTTGTTCTGGAATTTGTTCATCTGCTTTATGTTTATTAGATATAACTTGAATATCAGACATAATTTCATTAAAAGTTAAATAACCTTGTTTTTTATTATTTTCAATATTTTTTGAAAATAAAGATATAAATTTATTATATGAACTTGTTTTTCTATTCATTTGTTTTCCATTTTTATTTATTTCTGTAATTACAATTTTTCCTGGAAATGCTTCTAATCCTCTTATTTTATTAAAATTAATTGAATAAAAATCTTCTTTTAATTTTGATTTTTGTATATTATTATTATTGGATTCATTATTATTTTCATTATTAATATTATCATTATTATTATTTATATTTTCATTGTTTGTATTATTATTTATATTATCATTATTAATATTATTGATGTTGAAATTTATATTATTATTACTATTATTATTTGTATTATTTATATTATTTTCTTTTGTATATTTTCTAAAATATGATTTTGTGTTAAATAATACTTTTTTTTTAATTAGGTTTTTTTTAAAGTCAATATTTGATACACCAATATTTGTATCAGTTTTTAAAAAATTAATAATATCATTTGAAATTTCAGAAAAATCATTTAAATTCTTTTGTTTAATATCAAAAGTTTTTTCATTTTTCTTTATATATAAACAATTTTTTAAATTAACAAAAAGTGGAATCATATCATATTTATAATTATATAATTTAGTAACTCCATTTAAAAATTGTATAAAATTAATACATTTTTCTTCTTGAAAAACACTTCTCAATTCTCCAGGAAAATTTAATAAATTTTTCATAATATCATTAGAATGAATAGAAGCAATAGATTGAGAAGCAATTGTAGAATCACTATTTTTAACTTCTTCACAAAATAAATTATTAATTGTAAAAATTAATTTTTTAAGTTCTTTTTCATTAATTAAACCATCATCATCAATATCTGAAATATCAAATAATAATTTTATTTTTCTTTTAAAATCACATTTAACAAAACAAGCTAAAGCACAACAAATTTCATACATATCAATTTCATCTTCTGGGGAAATCTTACTTAAAAAATAATTATCTTTTCTATTTATACAAGTTAATTCAGCTTTAAATATTTTAAATCTATTAAATATTTGTTCATATAATATTTCAAATGTATCTTCTTTGAATAAAAATGTTTTTTTCATTAAATTTATAAATACACTTTTTTTTAATTTCATATTTCTTTTTAATGATTCTAATTGTTTTTGTTTACAAAATTCAGTAAATTCTAATACTTTTGATACTGTTAAATTTTTCAGAAATTCTAAATAGAAAAAATCTTTTAATGGTTTTGATTCAATTTCTTCATTATTATTTAAATCTAAACTTTTTTTTCTTCTTATTAATGGTAAATTAAGAAATGCTCCTCTTTTCATTTCAGTTAATTTAATTAAATATATATTTCTAATTATTTTATTTATAGAAATTATTTATATTTCTTTGTGTTTTTAAATTTAACTTTAAAGAAATAAATATTTATTTTTCTATATAAAAAATTAAAAAAAAATTATAAAAATGAATAATAATGACATTAATGATAATAATTTTTCTTCAAGAACATTTTCATGTTTATATGGGAACAAACAAAAAAGTTCACCACATCATTTCAGCACAGAAAAATATAAAGAAAATAATATTCAAAATTACCCATTAAATAATTATAAAAATAATAATTTAAGTCCATCAACAAAAAAACAATTTTACAATCAAAATACTAATAATGAAAATCCAATGGTTAATATAAATGATGAAAAATATATAAAAGATGTATTTAAACAAAGAATGAACAATTTAAGAAATAATAATTTAAATAATAATAATAATGAATTTCAAACTTCAAAAAATAACACAATAACTTTTTCTGATACAACAGCTAGAAGTAATTTGAATTCAAATAATTCATATTTATATCATAATTTTAATAAATTAAAAGATATTTCAAATTATGGATATTATCCTAATACAAATATATATAATACAATTGAAAATGGGTCAGAAGAAAATGTAGAAAATAATCAATTAAAACCAAATCAAATTTTATTTTTACAAAATATGGCAAGTTTAAAAAATATGAAATTTAATAAAAATGAATATCCAATAACATCATTTAATTATAATAATAAAAGATTACATAATAATAATTTAAATCAAAAAAATAATTCAATACAAAATAATAAAGATGATTCTTCAAAAACAGAATTAAATAATAGATTAAATAATGAAAAAATAAAAAATAATTTGAAATCAAATACTAATAAAACAATTTTAAAATATAATAATACAACATCTAATCCAGTTTCTAAAAATAAAATAACAAAAAAAAAAATTATAAAAAAAAATAAAAATTCAATTTCTTCAAATATAAATATTGATAAATCAATTGATAATAATTCTTTTAATTTAAATAAAACTAAAAAAAAAAATAAAAATCCAATTAATTCATATAGTACATCAAAAATTCCAATTCAAAATATAAATAATATATATTATAAAAAAGAAGAAAGTAAAAATGATAAATTAGAAAATTTAACAGAAAGAGAAGATTCAAATTCAATAAAATCAAATTTAGAAAAAGAATTTAGAAAATATAAAGAAAAGATAGAAAAAATGAAAGAAAATGAAAATAAATTAGAAGAAAGTGAAACAGAAAAAAATTTTGAACCAATTCAATATCCAAAATATAAACATATATCTTCTTTAGATGAAATTTCTAAATTTCCAAAAGATGAACAAATAAAAAGATTATTTCATTATAATTTACAATTATATCAAGAATTAAATGATTTAAGAAATGAAAATACATTATTAAGGAAAGAATTAAATAAGAAAAAAACAAAAAAAGAAAAATTAAATAATGATGATAAATTTAAAAATTTTATTTTAGATGAAAATGAAAAATTAAATAAAGTAAATAGAAAAAATGAAAAAATATTAGATGGATTCATTGAAAAAATAAATGAAATAATTAAAAGAAAAAATATAGAATATGGAAAAGATGATAATGCAAATATAATTAATTATAATGAATTAAGTGAAGAACCTGATAAAACAAAATTTATTCTTGATAATATTTTCTCATCTTATCAAAATAAAAAAATTATAAAAAATAAAATTGAAAATAATCCAAGAATAAATCATTTTAAATCAGGTGATTATACAACAATTAAAAATCAAATAGTAAATGATAATAATTATTTTGATAATAATAATGATGATTTTTTAAAAGATGATAATTTACTTTTTAAAAATAATAATAATCATTTTCATAATAAGTCAAATTCAATGTATTCTATTAAATATCTTAATCATATTGAAAATAATGATAATGAAAATAAATTTTATGATTATTATAATTTAAATGGAAAAGATAGAACTAAAAATTGTTATGCTTGTTTATTTGGTCATAGTAATTATACTAAAGGTTATAGTCCATTAATGTGTTTTCCAAATAAAGAAAATATATTAAAAGATCAATTAGAAAAAACACAATCAATTCAAAATGAAGAAGAATAATAATTTTATATAAAATAAAATATAAAATATATAATAATTTAATTATACTTTTCATAAAACTCAAATAAAGAATATTTAATATATATTTAATATAAAATAAACAAAAAAAAAAATATAAAAAATCAAAATAAAAATAAATTTAAAAAAATGGAACCAACAATAAATTACAATATAAGTCACCAAGACATAGCAGGATGTATAAAAATATTAGAAGGAGTAAAAATTCAAGAAAATGAAGGTAATTTTTTAGAACAAACAGAATATAGAGATAAATATGATGGAACAAGATTATATAATAGAGATACTCAGTAAAATAAATAAAAAAATAATATTTTTAGAGCTAAAGTTTATGTAAGTAAAAGAGCAGGTGATGAATCAGATTTTTGGGAAGGAGGAAAATATTGTTATGATGATCCAACTTTAAAAAAAGAAATTATTTATCAAACTACAAGTAGAGAATCTTATAAACCTGTTGAAATTCCTGAACAATTTAGAAGTAAAGAACATAATAGAATTTGTACTAGAATTTCAGAATATTCTAATGCATTATATAATGGAGGAGTATTTAAAAATCCACAGTTTCTTTCATGTTAAAAAATTATGTTTTATTTATTTATTTTTTTTTTGGTTATTTATAATTGTACTTTTTTTTTATTTTTTTTTTTTAATTTTTTTTTTGTGATGTTTATTAGTTTTTTTTATTTTATATTTAAATATATTTTGTTTATATGAATTTTAGTTTAAAAATAATTATACTAGATTATCATAATAATTAAAATTAACTATTGATTTTGTTTTTGAATTTATTGATGTATAATAAGTTAATTTGTCTTTTTCATCATTATACATCCCATTTTGAATATTTTTTTTATTAAATAAGATTATATCATCATAATTATTTCTTCCCCTACTCAATTGTTTATATTTAATTTGTAATCTATCTAAATTATCATCAACAGAAATAAAATTATTTTTTGTTTCATAAACTTTTTTTTCTGGGTTATTTTCATAATATAATTCATTATTATTATTATTATTTATAATTTTGTTTTGGCTATTAAAAACATCTTTTTTCTCATTATTATTATTTAATTCAATAAAATTATTCAAATTATAATTTGAATTAGGATTTATTGAAATTATATTTTCATCTGATAATTCTTTTATTTTTTTAACAGATTCTTCTAATTCTTCCAATCTTCTTTCATTATTTAATAATATATTTTCATCTTCATAATTATTATTATTTATAATATCCTTATCATTATTAATACTAGTATAATTTGATTTTATTAAATCCATTGTTTTTTGCCTGTTTTCTAATATTTCATTTGTATTTTTTGATATTTCTGGTTTAAATGAATAATTTTCTAGATATCTTGATTTAATTTCTTCTAAATTTCTTTCATATTTATTCTTATAATCATATAATCTTTCTCCAACATCAGAAAAAATTGTACTTTGATTTATTGTAGAATTTTCATTTATTTTTGGTGAAAAAGTACATTCTAAATCTTCATTTATTGAATGTAATTTAATTTCTTTTTCCTTTAAAAAATTTTCATTTCTTTCAATTATATCTGATTGTATTTTTGAATTAATATTCTCATTTAATTTTGGTTTAAATGTTATTCCTTTTTCAATTAAAATATTTTCTTTTAATTTTTCCAATTTTTTCATTTTTTCAGTTAATAATTGTTTTGAATTGGATATTAATCTAATATCTTTTGGATTTAATTTTATTTTTTTAGGATGAGGAATAGTATCTTCAATTTCTTCTTTTATTTTTTTTAAATTTTTATTTTTTAATATTTCATAATTATTTAACCTTTCTATAAAACTATTATTTTTTTTACGAATAATAATATTGTTTTTATTAGATGATTCATTTAACTGTTTTAAATATTTTTCATTTAATTTATTAGGAATTATATTTGGTGTAAATGTATAAATTGAATTAAAATTATCTTCTTTTTCTTTACTCATTTTTCTTAATTTTTCTTTTCTAATTTGACTATCATTATATAATGAGTTAAATAAATTTTCTTGTTCTTTTTTACTTATAATTGGAATTTTTCTTATATTTTGTTTTTGACTTAATATATCTTTTGCTGATTTTGCTCTTTTTGAATTTAAAAGTATTGTTTCATTTTCTTTTGGTGTAAATGGTGGAATAATATTTTGATACATTAATCTTCTTTTCAAAGGAATTTGTTTAAGAATACTAAAAGAAGTTATATTTTTAATTTGTTTTATATTTTTATTATTATTATTTAATATCTCATTTATATTTCTTTTCCATTTAAATAAAATTCTTAAAAGTAGTTTTTTATGATTTCTTGAGTAAATTATTAAAATTTTTCTAATTATTTTTAAAACTTTTTTATCATCATAATCTATATATTTATCAAAGATTCTTTTACTAATTTCTTTAAATTTTAAATTTTTCTTTGAAGATGATAAATATTCTGATAAAAGTTTAACTATATTATCATCAGAAATTAGATTTTTATTTTTAAAAATATTTGATTTATCTCCTAAAATTCCCTAATAATAATAATAAAAAAATATATCCATACAAATTGTTTTAAATATTCTGATAATGCATGATTTATTGAATTAAAGTTCATTTTTTTAATAATATTAAATTAAAAGAATAATTAAAAAAAAAATTAAAAAAATAATATAAAAATTAAAATGATAAAAATTTATAACTATAATTAAAAAAAACAATTAAATAAAATTAATGGAACCGAACAATGAAGAAAATGAAGACTCAAATTTTAATCAATCTCAAGATTTATTAAGTAAAACTCAACAAGATGAAAATATGTCAAATTCCAACAATGAAAATGAATTAAAAGAATTATATAATAAACTTTCTAATTTATCAAGAACAGAATTAATAGAAATAATAACAAAAAAAAATGATGAATTAATTGAATTAAATGGAAAAAAAGAAGAATCAAAGAATAATTTAAATATTTTAGTAAAAAATTTAAATGAATTAGTTGCAAATAATTCAGATATTTTATATCAAAAAGAACCAGATCCTTATGTAATTCAACAATTAGAAAGAGTTTGTGATTTAAGAAAAAGAGATTTAAATACATCTAGAAAAATAAATAATACTTTTAAAATACAATATAAAAGTATGTCTGATAGAGTTGAACATTTATTAACTCCTGAAAAAATTAATTCATTTGAAAGTGAAATTGATGTTTTAAGAAAAGAAAATTTAGAAATGAATTCTAAAATAAAAGTTTTAAAAGATAATAATATTGAAAATGGGAAAAAAATTGAGAATTTAAAAGATACAAAAAAATATTCTCAAAAAATAAAATCATATACTGAAGAAATTAAAAGTTTAGGAAGTAAAAAACATGATTATTATACAAAAATAAATTCAAATAAAAAAAGTTTAGAAAATGTTATAAAAGAAAAAGAAGTATTAATTAAATTATATAATGCAAATATTAAAGAAGATTCAGATGAAATGATAGTTTCAAAAATTAATTTTTGGTTAGATTTAATTAAAAGTGATTTAAATGGAACAGAAGAAGAAATAATACAAAAAGTTGAATCTAATCAATCAAAAGTTATTCAAGAAATAGATAAAAATACTATAAATAAAAATGTTAAAAATCCATTATATTTACCAACTATAAAAGTTCCAAGTTCAAATTTAGAAAGATCAAAAAGTTATATTGTAAAATTACAAAAGGAAGAAAAAAATAATAAAAATATAAATCAAACTCAAATTAATAATTCAAGACAAGGAATATTTTCAAAATATTCATTATTAAAAAATAAAAATCAAAATAAAAGTCAACCAAGATATATGTTAAGTAAAAATAAAGAAAATTCTTCTTCTGATGATATAAATAAAAAAGATGAATTAGCTTTAGATTATGAAACAACAACTGATAATGATTATAGAGAATTATTAAGTAAAAAAAATGAATATGTTTTAATGATTCATCGTTTACAAGATACAATGAGAGATCATCAAAAAAATTCAAATAGAAAAAATAAAGCTATTACTAATACAGTAAGTGATAATTCAAAAAAATTAAATTTGATTCAACATCAAAATTTACTTATTAAAAATGAAATAGAAAATTTAGAAAAAGTTTATCAATTAACACTTCAACAAATTAATTTAGAAAAAAAATTAAAAGTAAATGAAAGTAAATTTATAAAAATGAATAATAATATAAATATAAATGCTTCAATTAATTCAAATAATAACTTAGATAATTCAAATATTAATCAAGAAAGTATAATTGAAAATTTGAATAATACAGAAGGAAAAAAAAGTATTTATCAAAATGGTGAATTAAAACAAAGTAATACTAATATTTCAATGGATAATTATGATAGTAATAAAAAAATATCTTTTCCAAATGATATATCAAAAGTTGAAAAAAGAGAAGATGAATATCCTCCTTATCAAAATAATAATAATCTTAGTAGAGAAAAACGATTACAAGAAATTAAATATAAATATTTAGATGTAGAAGAAGAAAATAATGAAGCTAAAAATAATGTCATTAATGAAGAAAATAAAAATAATGATAATGAAGGAAATGAAAATAATAATAAAGATGATAATAATGAAAATGAAAATAAAAAAGAACAAAATGAAAATAATGAAGAAAATGAAAATAATAAAGAAGGAAAAGAGAATAATAATGAAGAAAATAAAAGTATTAATGAAAAACAAGGTGAAGAAGAAAAAGTTTAATTATTTTTTATATTAAATGTTATTATTTATCATATATATTTGAATTTTAGTTTCAAAATTTTTTTATTTATAGAGGAGTATAATTAAAAATAAATTATCAACTAATCTTTTTTCATTAATAAACTAATAAAATAATTTTTGAATGATTATCTTTTATAGTTTTATATTTCATTCTTTTTATATATACTATTTAAATATTTAATTTCTTTACATCATTATATTCATTTGTCGATTACATAATTCTACTTCAAATTAAAGGAGATTTTTTAATATTTAATTGTATCTATTCTCTTTTTAAATATTATTATTCTTCATTATCTCTATCTGAATCACCTCAAATTTTTTTATTCATATTTTAATAAATAAATTTGAAAAATATTTGGTAAATAAACAAATATCTTCAAAATTATTTCTAAATATTTCTATATATTGAGATTTATTTCCTTTAAATTTATTAATTACTTTTTTATCATTTATTAAATCAATATTTGTTTCTTTTTTAAATTCATTTAAAATAATTTTGAATAATTATTATTGAATTGCATATTTTTCCCAAGTAAATTTTGAATTATTTTTTTCTATTAAATTTTTTAATATAATATACTATTAATATATAAAATAGACGTGAAATATTAAATTAAAATAATATAATTGTAATTTTATTAAAATAAAAGTATAATTTTTTAATATTTATAATTATTATTAAATAACTAAATTTTTTAAAATTTGAATAAATTGTATAATCATTTATGTCTGAAAATTTTTCAAAAGATAAAAATAATAAGAATTTTAGAATACCATTAAATAAAAGTCTAAATAAATTTTTAAAAAAAAGTCCAAAAAAAAGTTTAATAGTTAGTCCAAAAAAAAGTCCAATAAAATCTCCTAATAAAAGTTCAATTAAAACTCCAAAAAAAAAAAATATATTAAAAAGTCCAAATAGAAATTCAGTTAAAAATGTAAAAGCAAATTCTTCAAAAAGTCCAAATAAAATAAATGCTAATAAATTGATTAAGGATTCAATAAAACCATTAATTAAAAGTCCAATAAATAGTACAAATATATCATTAATAAAACAAAATATATCTGATTCAGAAATAGGAAAAGAAGAAAAAGAAGATAATGATAAATTAATTCCAAATACAACATCAGAAGTAATTCATTCATTTGATTTTTTTAAATACATAAAAAAAGTATCATCACATTATAGAAATAAAAAAACATTAAAAGATTCACTTACAATAGAAATAGCAAAAAACAAAAAATTATCATTTAAAGAATTAACACAAATAACAACAAAATTATTAAAAAACTCAAAAAGAACATATATAGAAAATGAAGCAATAATAGAATATTTAAATCGTTTAATTCCATTTTCATATGAATTAATAGAAGAACCTTTAATTTTTTCAAGTATTTCTTTTACTTTAAAATATGATTTCCAAGAAGAAAATACAATATTATATAGATTTCATGAACCAGCAGATAAATTTTATATTATATTAAATGGTGTTGTTGATGTGATTGTTCCAAATGATGAATATATGGATTTAACTGAAGAAGAATATTTTTGTTATTTACTTAATTTAAGAAAATTTCATGAATATGATTTTTTAAATAAAATGATTATTACAAATTATGATAAATTTCCAATGAAGGAAGAATCAATTGATATATGGATTAAAAGAGCATTTTCAACAATTCAATTAGTAAAAGCAAAAAAAAGACAAATGGAAAGATTAAGACGTTTAGAAAAATTAAAAAAAAATAGAGATAGTATAATAGAAAATTCAATAATGAATTTTTCATTAGTTCCATTAAATGAATATTCATTTTTAAAAGGAATAAAACCATTTGAAAGTGAAGAAGAAAGAGAATTTGTAATGAGAATAGAAATGGAAATTAAAGAAGCATTTGCTTCAATTGGTGAAGATACTGGAATTTTAACAACTCAATTTGAACATAGTAAAGTTATTGCTAAAGAATATGTTGAAAGAATTAAACCAATTATAAGAAATTATGGGAAAAAAGTTCCTAAAAGAAGAAGTGTTTTAATTACTCAATTTTATATTGCAGAAAAATTAAAAACTGGAAATAAATTTGGTGAAATGAATGTTGATCAGAATTTTAATAATGAAGATAATGTTAGAATGGAAACTATTATTGTTTATAAAAATACTGAATTTGGATATTTGGATAAAGTTGATTATAATGGAATTTTAAGAGATACTTATGAAAAAAATAGAGAAGAAAAATTAAAATTTTTATTAGATTTACCTATTTTTAAAAATATTAATGTTAATTTGTTTATGAAAAATTTTGATAGATATTTTATTAGGAAAGTTTTCAAATATAAAGATATTATTTATAAAGAAGGACAAAATTTAAATAATATAAATCATTTTGTTTATTTAGTTGTTGAAGGGAACTTTGAAATTAAATCTCAATTAAGTTTAAATGATATTGATTCAATTTTATTAAATTCTACTTTAAAAAGAAATATTAATAGAAATGAATTAGATAATTTAGAAAAATTTCAAGATTATTATGAAAAAAAAGAAATTAGATTTGAATCACTTGGTAAAAATGATATTATAGGATTAAGTGATTGTTCTTGGAATAATAAATATTTTTATACTGTTACTTGTAATAATATGGAAGCAATTGTTTATTCTGTTCATATTAATTATTTTAAAATGATGTTAAATCATGATGAATTTATGAATAGAAATTTAAAAGAATTAGAACAAATAAAAAATCATATTTTATTAAAAATGCTCTCTAAACAAAGAAAAAGTCAAGTTAGACATATTAAAGAAAAATATATAGATAATACATTATTAAATCCAATAGAGGTAAAAAAAATTGCTGTCAATTATGATAAAGTAAATATTAAAAATACAATAAATAATCATTCAAAAATATTTGAAGTTTTAAAAATTGAAAGTCAAAAAAAAGTATTACCAAAAATTTCAAAAGAATTTATATCAAATAATATAATATCTTATGAATCAAATGAAAATTCAAAAAATAGTATAAGAGGTAGAAATAATAATATAAAAAAAGTAAGTATAGATTTATCAATGACAGATAATAAAAAACCAATTTTTCCAAATTCATTTAGATATATTCCAAAATCAAAAATAAATCTTTATAAATCATCTCATATTAATAGTTCAGTTAATAAAACAAATTCAACTGATATTGCAAACAATTTTACACATAATAATACGGTTAATAATTTTAATATTGAATCATCAAGAATAAAAAATGAAAAAGAATATGATTTTGTTTCAAATTTACAAAAAAAAGTGATTGAAAATAATAATAAAAATATTAAAATTGATTATTTAAAAGATAAAAATTTAATTAATAATATTTGTTCAAATGATTTTAATCACAATTATTGTATTACTGAAATTAATGAAGGAACTATGGTTAATCCTTTAGCTTATGATGATTTTGATAAATATTTTAATACTTTTGATTATTATTTTTATCCTGAAAAATACCAAGAAAATAAAAAAAAATTTAATTTAATGTTTTCTACATTATATCGCCCTCTTATTAAAAAAAAATTGCCTAAGGATATTTTAAAAAAAGAGAAAGGAGTTTTAAGAGGAAAATTGTATAAAAAATAATATATTTTTTAAAAAATAGAATAATTATATTTATTTATTATATAAAAAAATTATATTTTTTTTAATTCTTTTTTTTTAAATAATATATTTCAAAATTATTTAATTTTTTTTTATATATATTTACCTATTTTTATATTTTATAGAAAAATATATATATAATCAAAAAATAATTGTATATTCTATATATCTTTTTTTTTTTAAATTAATAGCTGTTTTATTTTTCTAAAATATCAAAAATAAATTATAGGAAAGAAAAATGATTCAAATGAATAAAATAAAAATAATGGTTATAATAATAAGAATAGATTTAATTGATATAATTATAATTACTTGAATTGAAGATTATTTTTTCGTATTCTTTAAAAGATACATTCCTATAGTTTTAATCTTTTTTTTTCAAATATGAATTTACTTCTTAATATATTTCACACAATTATATTTTTCTAATTTTATGAAATATTTATAATCATCTTTATTTTCAATTGTATTATTTAAAAAATGAAATAATTAAAATTATAATAATTTATTTAATTTTAAAAAAAATAAAATGATTAATTATATTAATTGCATTATTAATTTGAATATTTAATATACTTTATAAATTAAAATGACCAAATTTTAATTATTTTATCTTTTCCAAAAGAAGCAATTTCCCCATTTTTTAACTCAACAATTCCTGTAATATTATCAATATGAGCATTATTAATTGTTTGAATACATTCATAATTATCAATATTATATATTTTAATATTATTACTTTTTCCAACAACAATTAAAACATTTTTATCATCAATTAAACAAATACCCCAAATTAAACCATCATAATTAATATGATTAATTATTTTTTTTTCAGATAAAGAGATAATTTTCATTTTTCCATCTTCATCACCACCTATAATAATATTATCATCATTTATTCTTTTTAAAGCATTTCTTGCACACCAAGTATTATTTAAACATATTATTAATTCAAAATTATTAAAATTCCAAATTTTAGTTTCATTTATTCCACTAGATATTAAAATATTTTTATCTTCTAATAACAATATTGAATATACTACATTTGAATGATTTAAAGTGGTAATTGATTGATATTTTTTATTACATTCTTCCCAAATTTTTATTGTATTATCACATGAACATGAAATTATTTTTCCATAAGAATAATAAATTAATTTGTTAATTTGAGCTTTATGAGCTTTATTAATTGAATAATATAAAATGAAATTAAATGTATTGTTATTATTTTTTTTAATCCAAAAATTTATTGAGGTATCACTTGAACATGATATAAAATTATTTTCATCTAAAATATTAATATCAGTTATATCTCCAGAATGTGCATTTTCAATTATTTGAATTGTTTTAAAATTTATATCATATATGATTATTTTTTTGTCATTTCCACTTGTAATTATATTTCCAGATATTGGAAATATTGATAATGTTCTTATCCATTCAGTATGAAAATTTATTGAATTAATAAATTTTAAATTACATTGTTTTAAATTAGTTTTTCTTTTATTTTTTTGTAAACTTTTAAATTCAATTTCTAATTTATCTATTTTTTTTTTGTCTTTATTCAATTCATCGTTTTGGTTGTTAATATTATTTTTATTTATTTTATTTTCTTTTTCAAGAATTTCTATTCTTTTTTCTAATTTTTCATTAATTTCAAATAATAGATTAATTTTTCCTTCTAAACTGTAATTATTATTATTATTGACTATTCTTTTTTTATCTAATATAAGATTAGCATGGGAATCATTATTATCATTAAAAAGAATTAAATTTATATTATTATCATTTTCTATTATTTGGATTGTTTTATGAGAAATTAATATTAATATTAATTCGAATATTTCATTTATTGTTTTGTTTGAAGAAAATAATTTAAATTCTTTTAATTTTTCAAATTTTAATGAAGTTTGATAAATATCTATTATATTTTTTTTAATATTTATTGTGATCTCTTGTGACTCCAATGATAATTGAATATTCCATTCATTAAAAATCTTTTCAACTTTTATTTTTTCATTTGTTGCTATTGGTATTAACATTTTTTATAAATTTTTTTAAAAAATAAGATAGTATTTTTTTTATTTTTATTGAATATAAAAATTTAATATAATTAAATTATGTTTATTTTTTTTTTTATTAATTGTATGACCCAAAAAAATATTTTGTAAATTTATAATTTCAAGTTTAAATAAAACAATAAATCTAAAAATATTATAACAAATCCATATAATTTTTATACAAATATTATAAAATTTTATTATATATAATTAAATTGTATTTTTATAAATCAAAAGAACAAAGACAAATAATTTGATTATTAGAAAAAGAAACCACCATTCCATTTTTAATTTCAATTAGCCCATAAGTTTTAATTGTATTATCATCCTTAATAGTTTGAATACATTCATAATTATCATTTCTAAAGATTTGAATACCATAATATCCTCCAGTTATAAATATTCCTTTATTTTCAATAACACAAATACCATAACAAAGACATTCATTAAATATAGTTTTAATAATTTTCTTTTCTGATAATGAAATAATTTTAAGTAATTTATCTTCATCACTTCCAATTATAATTCTATCGTTATCAATTCTTTGTAAAGCATTATAACTTCCACAAACAGCTTCTTTAATATATGTAATAAGATTATAATTATATATATTCCAAAATTTTGTTCCTTCTCCTCCTATTGATATTAATATATTCTTATCTTTAATTAATAATAATGAACAAATAAAACGATTATTTATTATTGTTATTATATTTTGATATTTATTATTTTTATTATCTAATTCCCAAATTTTGATATATGAGTCAATAGAACATGATATTATATTTTCATTTATACTATATATTACTTTACATATTCCTTCTTCATGTGCATTATTTATTGTTTGATTTAAATAAAATTTACTTTCATTGTTTATTTTTTTTTTTATCCAAGTTTTAATACTTTTATCTATTGAACATGTAACAAAATTATTATCATCTTTAATATCAACACTAATAATCCAATCTGTATGTGCATTTTCTATTTTGTTAATTATTTTTAAATGGGAATCATATATTATTATTGATTTATCATCTGATACTGATATTATATTTCCTGAGGGAAAAGTTAACATTGCATTTATAGTCTTTATATGAGGTTTGAATATGTTTATTATTGTTAAATTACAATTTGTTATTTGATTTTTTATTTCTAATTCCATTTGATTTTCTTTTTCATTTTTTTCTGATATTTTCTCATTTTTAATTAAGATTAATTCTTCATTTGGAATATTTTCTATTGTTGAAATTAAAATTAATTTAAGAATTTTTGAATTTTCTTCTATTTGAATTTCATTATGGGAAATTAAAGTAATAATTAAATCTAGTATTTCTTTTATTGTATTTTTTGAAAAAAAGAATTTTAATGATTGTAAGTTTTCTAATTTAAATGATGATTCATAAATATTTTTTGTATAATTTTGTTTAACTTCAATATTAATTGATTCTGGATAACAAATAAAACAAATTTTCCATTCATGAAATTTTTTTTCAATTTTTTTTTGATATAAACTTGATTTTAACATTTTTTATATTTTAAATTTTATACTATAAAAAATAACTAAATTTTAATTTGAATAATAATAAATTATATAAAGAATTAATTATGTTAAATTATAAATAAATGAGAAATAATGATTTTTAAAATTTACTGTTAAATTTAATTGTAATATATATTATTTCAATTTTTGACTTTTATCTTTTTGAATAAAAATATAAAATATTTGTTAAACAAACTCAAAAATAATTTTAATTTTACCAATCCAATATACAAAAATCAAATTTAAAATTATTTGATTTAAAAATAAAAAAAGTATTATCTATAATATTTATATTAAAATCATATAAAATCTAATTACATCAATTTTCATTTATGAAATTATTTTCTTTTCTATTAATAATCTTAATTGGGTTATTTACAATATTACTATTAATTGAAGGTTTCTTTTTTATATTTTCAGGCAGTTGTATAAGTTCAAGTTTTTTAAGTATATTTATTATATTTAACCTTGTATTTATAAACTCTTTATACATAGCAATTGCAGATTTAGTTTTTTTACTTATAAACAATGTTGGAAGAAATTTAGTAGAAATTGATCTATTTAATATATGAAATGATTCAAATTTTTGTATTTTTTTATTATCTAAAATTATACCTGATTCATTTTTTGAATTAGCCAAAATGTTTTGTGAATTTTTTGACTTACCTAAAATAGAAGAAGTAAGATGAAGGTTATGATTTTTTTTTTTATTTTCAATATTATTTAGATTATAATCAATAACATAATCTTTAATTAATCTAAAATAATATGAATTTAATGAATTAAAATGATTTAAAAAAGAACCAGCCATTGTAACAATTTTTACTAATCCTCCAATAATTGCTACATAATCTTGAAATTTAGTATATTGTTTGTTATATATTGAAGTATTTACACTATTTAAAATTGTTAATGTTGAAAAATAAGTTGAATTTTCACTTATTATACTTGGATCAATTCTAACAGAATCGAATCTATGAAAATATTCATATTCATTATATGTAAAAATATATCCTTTATCAATAATATATTTTATATTTTCTAAATATAACCAAATTCTTTTATATAATTTAACAGATAATTCATATCTTTCTTTTCTAACTCCCATTTCATTAACTTGTTTATGATTCAAAGAATTCATTGTATAATCAAAGAAGATTACATCTAAATAAGGTGATCTAAGTAAAGTTTTACTTTCATCAAGTGAATAACAAAAATTATTATTTTCAGTTGTATTTTTACAATATCTGAAAGTAAAAGAATAAAAAGAAAAAGGATAATAATTTCCATATAAACCATAAATAGTTTGAGTATAATTTCTTGGTAAAATACAATAATAAGAAGATAAATTTTCAAATTTTTCAAAATAAGGTTTGTATTCTTCAGTAAAATGAATGTTTAAATCACATTTAGAAATATTAAGTGATTGTGAAGTTTGAGAAGCACTTCCTGATAAAGTTGTATCATTTGATCCACCAAACCAAACACTACTTGTAATATAATATAATCTTTCATCTTCATCATAAGGAAGAGAATTTGTATCTGAGACTCTTATTAAAAATGGTAATTTATGTGAATATGTTAAATTTACAAAAGGATTCATTTGAGTTGAATAAATAACTGAAAGATCTTTTCTATTGAACATTCTTATTATGAAATATATTCCACAGAAAATAGATACAAAGAATGAAAGAAGACTTATTAATCCTCCTATAAATGTTTTGTAACCTATATCTCCTTTGTTATTCATTGTTAAGGAGACTTTGTGAGAAAAAAAATCTAATTTTTTTATCAATTTCATATATTTTATTATATTTATTTTTTGATATTTTTTTAAATTATATTTGAAAATTTTTAACTTTTTTTTTTTATATTATTTATCTGTTTTTACTATATTTACTATACTGAGTTATATAAAGAAATTCTTAATAAATAATAAATAAACTATAATTATATTTTGGATATGTTTTTTATAAATAAATATATATCAAAATTTTGAAAGAAAATTTATTTTATTACAAAATAATAAATTTATTTAAGTTTAGTATTTGAAAAAATTTATTTGGATAATCAAGCATATGATAACAATGGGAAATACGCATCACCAGAGGAGACACACCAAAAAACTCATTAAAAGATCAAATAAGAATCACTTATTGTTTCTTTTATTTTAAATTCTAGATTTCTGTTTTCTGAACAAGTTGGACCATATAACAGTCTGAATAGCAAAAGATGACTTCAAATCTAAATTATTTGTCTTTTTGACCTGATAAAATGTCCTTCTTGAATTGCAGCAAAGGTAGTGATAATGCAAACTACTGTTAAACTATATCTCAAATCAATGAAGGAAATAGTCAGAGGGAAAACAAATAAAAGTGCACCTGTGATTTTATTCATCAGGCTATGAACAGACACAAATCGCTTTTGGACAATATATCCAGAGACAATATTGATTATCTTGATACATGTTATAATACCAATCCAAACATACACCCAAAATGGGATTTCCATAAGTGGCAGCAACTTAACCAAACAAACAGCAATAAAAACAAAATCTGCAATCGTGTCGAACTTGGAGCCTAACTCACTGGCAGTATTGGTTTTTCTTGCCACCCAACCGTCTGCTATATCTGATAATCCAGCAATGATATAAAGCCCATAAAAAGCAGACGAAAATACGGGGCAAAACAACATATCAATACTGCATAGAATTCTGATGCTTGTTATGATGTTGGCCATACTTGCAATTGAAATTTTAAAATATATGAAATTAAGTTTATTACAATAAATTAATATTTATTTAAATTATAAAAAATGTAAAGTAAGTATATTTATTAATTTATTAAAGTAATGAAAAAAATAATTTAATTTTTAACTAAAACATTATAAAACATTTAATAAATTTCTAAACTAATATCAAAACTAATAATATAAAAAAAATAATATCTTTATTTTATAAAAAATTATTTATATTAGAGCATATTTATATAAACTTTAATTTTTTTTATTTTTTTGAGTATTTAAATAATTTATTAGGAAATTTTATGGTCTTTCAAACTTAATTTTAATATAACAATCTGAAATATCCTTTTGATAGTTTTCATTTATAAAAATAATTTCATTATTTTTACTTTTTGATAATTTATTATCTTGTATAATAGGAATATAATTATCATATTTATTATCATTTTCAAAAAGATTTAAAATATTTGATTCAAATAAAAATTTTCTATCTTTTTTAACAGTATAATCTTCATCATCATTATCTAATTCTTCTTCAGTTCTATTATCATATTTATTATCTTCAGAATCATCTAAATTAAATTTTATTTTATCTTGATAATTTTGAAATTGTATTGCAGCAATTTTTTCATTTGCTTTTCTTGCAATATCACTATTAATATCTAAAATAGGGAATTTTTTATATGGAACATTTGGATTATTTGCACTTGATGGAATATAAATTGATGTTAAAATTTGATATGGATTTGTTTTTATCTCAAAACTTTTCACATCACTTACATTAAGGTTAAAAACTATATTACATATTAAAAAAACTACAAATAATCCTAAATCTATTGTCTCATTTATTTGTTGAGGATCAATATTTTTAAATTTTGATTCATCAAATTGAGAGAAAAAATTACTTAAATGTTTATATGAATAATAACATTGAACTTGATTTATTTGAAATATTAATCTAAAATAATTTTCATTTGATTTTTGAAATTTAGCATGTTTTGTCGATATTTCTAAAATTTTATTCTTTTGATCTTTTGAATTATTTATTATAAACATAATACAATTAAAAATTATTGCTCTAATATAAATATAATTTGCTTCTACTTCTTCTTTTAAAGAATTTTTAACGACAATAGTATAATTATTAATTTTAGCAATAGGAGTTAAATAATTAACCATATAATTTAAAAAATTATCAAAATTAAATCTTCTAATATCTTTTATTTCTCTACTTTCAATAAATGAAGTAAAAACATAATTAGTAAGAATTAAATCATAAATATAATTTCCTCCAAATCTATTATAAAAAAGAAAAGTATAATCAAATTTTGTTTTTTCCTTTATTAAATTTTTCAATTTTAATTCTTCAAGTAAACCAATAAAATTAGGAGATTTATTTGGAGAAGGAGAAATATTAAAATTTAAATTTTTAAGAAAAATAGAATTATTAACAGGAGTTTTAATACTTCTACTTGCAGTATATTTTTTTTTATTCCAATTATCAGGACTTTTCATAGGAGATTTTTCAATATTATTTTTAATAAAATTAATATTTTTATCTATTTTCTTTTTATTATTATCTGGTTTTAAAGGAGCAAATGAACATATTTCATTTAAATTCCAAACAAAAGATGTCATTTCTTTTTCTATTTTTTTTAAATTTTCTAAAGCAACTAATCCACCATTTGAAACAAAAGGAATTTCATGAATTTGAATATAATAACATTCTTCTTTATTTGTCCATTCACAATTAAAAATATATAATTCTATATATTTTTGATTTTTCTCATTTTTAATTTCATTTTGTCCATCTTGATTATTTATTTTGATTGGGAAAATAAAAGTAGATTTTTTAATTATTGAATTATTAATTTCTTGAATAAATCTTTTTTCAATTGAATGTTCATTTAAATTAAAAATATCTTTGAATGTACATTTACATTTATCTGGAAAGCATCCTCTTACTTTTAAATGAAATTTTTCAGCTTCTGGATTTTTATAATATATAATTGATAAATCATTTTTAACAATCATTACTCCAAATTGATATTTATCATATATCATTTTAACACAAAAATAACTTTTTTTATAACTATCAAATAAAGCCCATAAACGTCTTACTGGTTTTTCCATATTATATTGAATTGATATTGATATGAAAATTAAGTAAATTATTGTAATTATTTTAGTTGAAAATAAATTTTTGAAAAATCTAATTATAAACCAATTTTCACTATGATCATAAAATGATAATAATTCTATTGTAATTAGAAGATATAATTTAATTGATTCTGATAAATTTAAACAAAAACAATAATTATGTATTAATGTCATTAAATATGCATTGTTGAAAATTCTCATTGAAAGAAAATGATTTTTTTTTTCGTAATGATTTTCAACACAAAAAAGAAATAAGTCAGCTGCATCAATTAAAAAAACTAACATTCTAATTGAAAATATATTTGTTATTACTTTTGAAAGATTATCAATTAATAAAATTGTAAAATATGATAAAATTATTAATATTATTCTTATTAATGAAAATGAAAATTTTAATTTAAAAAATATAAGATGAATTAAATTGAAAAATATGATACATATATTTAATGATTTAATTAAATTTATATTTCTTATAAAATGACTTTTTTTACAATTTTTTTCTTCAATATCATTAAATGATAAATTTTGTTTCATATAATAATCATTTTCTTTTTGAAATATATTCAAATTCATTTTTTTAAAATTATCATTCTGATTTAAATTCATATATTCATCTTTCTCTTTCATATTTTTTTATATGTTATAAATAAAATAAATGAAAATAATTATAAATTTTAAATCAAAAAATTTTATATAGTTTAATATTCATATGATTATAGATTTTATTTTTTTTATTTTTCTTATGACTTTTTTAAAAGTTATTTTCTGATTACAATATAAAAAAAATTAAAACAATGCTAAAATAAATTAAATTTATTTTTTTCTTATTCATTTCATTAAATAATATATTAAAAATCTCAAAAATTAATAATAAAGAAATATATAATAAATACATATAAGTATTTATAACTGCATAAATAAATCATTTGTAAAACTTTTATTTCCAAAAAAATTATTTTATCATCTTAATCCAAATTTTCATTTTTTCAACATTATTATTAATATCAGTTCTACTTTTATTAACAGGAATACATTTACATTTACCTTTTTTTTTCTTCCGATTTTGATTTTTAATATTTTCAAAAAAATCAAAGTTTTGTTGTTTAAAATCTAATCTTTCTACTTGAACTTTAGCTTTTTCAATTTCATTATTTAAATTTTCTTTCATAATTTCAATTTTATTTTCAGTAAATAAACTTTTTAAAGAAAAACTTCTTTTTCTTTTACAAATATTAATTTTATGATTTTCCTTTTCCATTTTTTCATTTTCAATAATCCCAAAATCAAAATAATCCATATTTTCAACAATAAAAGGATGATTACAAATATCTTTTAATTTAAATCTCTTTTCAGAATTTCCATTAAGTAATTTTTTAATCAAATCTTTACAATTAAAACTAATATTTTCATCAAATTTAATATTATGTTCTTTAATTTTAATTTTAATATCTTTAATATCTTTAGAATAAAAAGGTGAATGTCCATTTATCATTTCATATAAAAAAATACCTAAACTCCAAATATCAACTCCAAAATCATAATTTTCACTTTTAACAATTTCAGGTGCCATATATTCAATTGTACCACAAATTGTACTTCTTTTTTCTAAATCTATTTCTTTACTCCAACCAAAATCACATAATTTTAAATTTCCTTTTTTATCTATTAAAATATTCTCTGGTTTAATATCTCTATGAATTATATTATTTAAATGAAGAAAACATACAGCATTTAAAATTTGAATAAAATAAGAATATGATGTTTTTTCATCTAATTTTTTTTCTTTTTTTATTTTATCATATAAACTACCATTTGATGCATATTCTAATATTAATTTAAAATAATCTTCATCTTCATAAACATTATATAATCTTATTATATTTTGATGAATACATCTTGAATGAATTGATATTTCATTATAAATAATATTATAATTACCATAAATTCTATATATTTGTCTTTTATTTATTGTTTTTATTGCACAAAGTTCATTATTTATTTTATTTTTTCCTAAATAAATTCTACCAAAACTTCCTTTTCCTAATTCTAATGAAAATAATCCTTTATTTATTATTTCAATATTTTCTATTTTATAATTATCATCAAATTTATTACTTTCTATAAAATTTCCTGGTGTTAAAAATGAATATTTTTCAGTTAAATTTGATGATTGTCTTCTTTTTAAATTTAATAATAAATTTTGTGAATTATTTTCTGGTTCAAAATATTCATGAATTGAATAATGATCTAAAAGACATGAAATTGTACAACAGAATGTTGAACAAATTGAACATTTTACTTTTTTTTCTTTGGTTAATGTTTCTTCACATATTGAACATTTTTCCATTTGAATTTTAAAAATTAAATAATATATAAGTTTATATATTTATTTTCTAAAAAATTTTGGATGGAATTTTTAATTAATTTTATTTTTTTTTTGAATTATCTACATCTTTTTTTATTTTATTTTGTATATTTTATTTAAATCCTTTAAATTCATTTGAAACTTTCATTCTAATTATTTTCAAATTGTATTTGAATAAACATATTAATTTTATTATTTACATTTTTTTAATAAATAAAAATATTTAATTTTTCAAATTTAATTTAAATAAAGTATATTTATTCAAAAATAATATATTAAAATTAAAAGAACATTTAAACATGACAAAAAAGTTTAAAAATAAAAAATAAAATAATTATATTAATTTTATACACCATTTACTTCCCTTCTTTTTATAGGATTTAATCTTTTATTAGGAATAATTCTAGGATAATTATTATTATGTATACTAATAGGTTTTTTTTGACTATATATTCCTGGAACATAATTTCCATATTGTTTCTTATTTTTTTTAATAGCATAATTATTATCTAAATTTGGAGCATATATTTTATAAATTTCAGATAAACCCAATCCATCAATATATCTTTGATATTCTCTATCTTTATTTCTATTTTTATTTTTTTGATTTTCATTTTTTCTTTGTGAAGGAATTTGATTTAATTCATCTAAATTAGGTAAATCATTATTAGATTTAATATTCTTTATTTTATAATTATTAATATTTAAATTTTCTTTATTAGGTTTACCTTTACTATTACTAATTTCATCTTTTTTAGTTGAAGGTTGTGATAAATTTATTTTAATATTTTCATCAGTAACATTATGATTTTTAACTTCATTTTCTAAACTTTTATTAGTTTCCTTTTTAATATTAGGTAAATTTTTATTAGGAAAAGTATTTTTTTTCTTATTATTTTTAGTATCATTATAATTAGAATCAGGTAAATTATTACTTAAAAATAAAATATTATTAGGAATTCTAATAGTTTTAAGTAATTGTGCTTCATCAATATTATCAAAATCTTCATTATCTAATCCAGCAGTAGCAGAAAAAAAATCAATTCTCTTTTTAACAATAGGATGTTTTAAAATCTGACTACAATTAGGTCTATCAGAAGGATTAACTTTTAATAATAATTTAATTAAATCATTTAAATCACTTGAATAATCTCCATGAATTTTTTCATATTGTCCTTTAATAACTTTTTTATATAAACCTTCCATATTTTGTGCTCTAAAAGGAGGATGTAAAGTAATCATTTCATAAGTAACACAACCTAAACTCCAAATATCACTTTTATTATCATAAGGTTGATCCTTCCAAACTTCAGGACTTGCATAATAAGGAGTTCCAGTCTGTGTATAACCTAAACCTTTTTTTGCTACTTTTGATACATTTAAATCACCAATTTTAGCAGCACCATTACTTTCTAAAAATATATTTGCACTTTTTAAATCTCTATGCAATATTTTTAAATCATGTAATGCTTTTAATCCTTTTGTCATTTGAATAAAAATTCTCCATATATCAATTTCATCCATTAAACATTTGTTTTTTTTAAATAATACAATTTTTTGATATAAATCTCCATTGTCTGCATATTCCATTACTAAACAAAGTGATGAATCTGAATCTTCTATAAATGCTTCTTTGTATGAAATTACAAATGTACTTTTTATACTTGCTAATATACGAACTTCGTTTAAGGCATTTTCTTTTTCTTTGTCGTTTAAATTTTGGAGTTTTACTTTTTTTAATGCATATATGTTACCATCTGCTTTTCTACGCACTTTGTATACTACACTATAGGCTCCATCACCTAATTTTTTTAAGATTTCAAATCCTTCCATTTTTGTCCTTTTTTTATTGTTTTTTTTTATTTTATTTTTTTTAATCTAATTTAAAAAAAATTTGTTTTTATTTTTGTTTTGAAATAATAAATTTTAGATTTTTTTTAATTCCTAATAAAAACACATTTTAAAAATAAATTTGAATTTCAATAAATTAAATGATTTATTGAATTAAATTAAATCTTGTTTTAAAATTTTTTTTAATTTGAAAATATAATAATTTATTAAATAAAAATAAAATTAATAACAAAAAAAAATGTATAATCAATTTCAAAATTACCCATCAAACTATAATAATTCAAAACCTCAAAAGTTAACAGAGAGATATAGTTATACAAATCAAAATAAAGAAATAACTCAAAATATTTTTACACCATATTACATAAATCAATATATAGAAAGAGAAAACTATTCTACGAGATCAAAATATCAAAATCCAAATATAGAAAATTCAAAAACTTTATTAAAAAGAAGAATAGGAGATGAAAAAGTAAAATCAGAAAGACAATCAAATATAAATTTTACAGATAAAATAATTTCACCAAAATCATCATATCATTTTTCATATATTCCAATAGTAAATAATGAAGAAAATATAAAAGATTATAATTTTAAAAAACAAAAAATACAAAAACAAAATAATAATTCAAATTTTACTTCTTTAAGTATTAAACCACAATTAACTAATTATTCTTCTATTGATCCTTATTGGAAAAGAAGAGGAATTGAAACTCAAAATAAAATTAATGAAATTAAAAATCAATTATATGAAAAAGAAATGAATGAATGTAAAGATCGTCCTTCAATTAGTAAAAAAAGTATAGAAATTGCAAAAAAAAATAATAAAGATAATGTATTTGAAAGATTAAATAGTGAAAAATTAAAGCATAAACATAATGAAGAAATTAAAAAAATTGCTGAAAGAAATAATAAAAATAAATCTCCAGAAATTAATGAAAGTAGTAAAAAAATAAAAAGAAATATTCAAGATTTATATCAATGGAAAAATATAGTTGATACAAAAAAAAATGAAAAAATAAATAAACTAAATTTAATATTAAATGAAGAACGTTTTGTAAAAACAAATAAAAAAAGTCAAAATATTTTAAATGAAAGAAAACCTGATTATATAAGTAAAAAAATAGAAGATAGATTATTAGAGCAAGGAAAATTAATGAATTTAAAAAAAGAAGAAGAAAAAGAACTTTATTTAGAAAGTGTAAGTAAACCAAATTATTTGTTAACAAATCAAAATGTTAATCCTTATTTAGTATCTGAAAGACTTTTTAAAAGTGGTCAAAAAATAAATAGAAATAGTAAATCAATTAATAAACAAAAAAAAAATAATAGTAGTTTCTCAACTTTACACAAGAATAAAAGTACTAATTTAAGAATCAGAACAAATAGTGAAAATAATATTACAAAAAAGAAAAAAAATACAAGCAATATTAGTGAATATTCAAATAACAAAATTAATAAAAGTTATAAAAATATCAATACTGATATAAAAAATCATAAAACTCCTAATATAAGTATTACAGAAAATAATCAAAATATAAATTATAAAGATAATAAAGAATTAATAGAAATTAGAAGACAATTAAATGAATTTTATGATATGAAAAAACAATTTGATTATAAAATAACAGAATATAAAAAAAAAAATTTTAATCCTTCAATTAAAAATACAATAAATAATAATTCTCATAATTATAAATACAATTTTAATCCAATATTAAATAATCAAATCGAAAATAAACCTTCACATAAAAATTATAATCAACTAACTCAAACTGAATATCAAACAATTCAATCTGAATTAAATACAATTAATACATCTAATAATTTTAATCAAAAAGAAATTAAAAATCAAAATAAAATCCCAGTTTCTACTTTATTAAATAAAATGATGAATAATAATAATAAAGAAAATTATATTGAAAGAGGTAATCCTTTTGATTATATTCCTAAATATAATTTTAATTTTGGAGTTGTTAATATGAATAATCAAAAAAATGATAATAATGATACAACTTATAATAATCAATATGATTATAATTTTGATTATAGAGCTAATAATGTTTTACATTTTAAAAATGATTTAGAGAATAATGTTTAAATATTAAGTTTTTTATTTAAAATTTAATAAAACCTTTTAAAATACATATCTAATTTAAATAAAAATATAATAATTAAATTTTTTTATATATTAATCAAATTAATGAATGAGAATTTAATTTGTTTTATTGAAAAAATTTATATAATAGTTTATATAGGAATAAAAATTTTTTTAATTTTTAACCATTTTATATTCATTTGATATCATTTTTATTTTTTATATTATTTTCTTTTGAAAATATATAATAATTATTAATGGTTACAATTTTTCATTTAAATTTAACTGGATTAGTTTATGTTAATATTGAAATACCTAATGATATAAATTTACAAGATATGAATTTTTTCCATAAAAGTGAAGATGGAATAACAAATATTATTCTTAAAAATAAAAAAATAAATAAAATAATTTCAAATTTTCAATTTAAAATTTCACCTTCAATGAGAATATTAAATATTAAAGATGTTATCCCTAAAATTATAAATTTAAATGATACAAAATTAATATTTATAAAGTATAATGTAACCAAAAATATTATAAATGAAGAAATAAAAAATAATAATATATATATTAATAATATCTTAGATTATATTAGAAATGAATGTGAATGTAATCAACAAATAGAAAATATTTATTTAAAAAATATTTATTGTAAACAATGTAATAATGAATTATTAAAAAATATAAATAAAGAATTTATATTTGATTTTAATCCAATTAAAATAGAAGAAAGTCTTCATGAAATGTTTCAATGTTCTCATAATAAAAAAGCAGTAAAAGAAAATCATTCATTTAATAATTTGTTTGACAAATTTAAAGAAAGAATTAATATTGACAATTTTAATATTTGGTGTATAAAAAATGAAAGCAATAAATTTAATAATGAAAAATTATACTGTGAAAAATGTAGAATAAATTTAGGAAATTATGATGAAATAAATCATTATATATTTTATAAATTTAATATATTTAAAATATCAATTGATATATTTAAACAAAATGAAAATAACAAAATCATAAAAATAAGCAATTTTTTTGCTGAAAAATATCTAAATTTACTTTTTGGTTATGCAATTGAAAATAATATTATAAGTATGTTAATTTATTCAGAAACAATAGGAATTAGATTTAAATTTATTAATAATTCAATTGGAATAATAAAAATTTCAAATCTCATATCAAATAATGTTGAAATAATCTCAAAAGAATTTTTTTTAATTTATTATACAATTATAAATGGTTTAGATATTGAAAATGATAATTATAAAACAGAATTAAAAATTAATATTACAATGCAAGATATATTCTCTTTATATAAAATAATTGAATCAAATAAAATACAATTTAAAAAAGAAATTTTATTTTATAAAATCAATACTCAAAATATCAAAAATGAAGAAAATATTTATATTTATAAACTTTAGATAATAAATCTTAAAACATATAAATAAATTGTTTATATATATTCAATTAAAATAAAATTATTATTCTATTTTTTAAGGACAATTAATGATTCATGTCTTATAAATTATTGGAAAATTTATCCTATTCAATCTACATTAATCCTCAATTCTGAATCTGTATTTTCATTTCTAATTTTTCTTTTAATTACTTCTTTCTTTTTTTCTAAATTTTTTTTTTTATAAATTTTATCTCTTTTATATGTAACAATTGCAAGATAAATTTCAAAAATTATAAAACTAAAATAAATAAACAGAATAATAATATTAATAATAAATGAAATTTTTGAATTTTTTTTTAATTTTCTATAATTAACTAAAAAAGGAATATTTTCATTTCTACAATCAAAAGGTGAAAATACATTTTTAATCACAAT